>Ga0209707_1000030_pt1 | contig 90745 bp, 78 predicted proteins | sample EN4Hudsemesocosm_FD_184630 | JGI IMG/M metagenome (GOLD analysis project Ga0209707, IMG submission 184630) | Methane-oxidizing microbial communities from mesocosms in the Hudson Canyon - EN4B Hudson Canyon (SPAdes) (version 2) | ecosystem: Environmental > Aquatic > Marine > Cold seeps | place... | reverse complement strand
CTAAATCATCGCAGCTCCGGCGGCTTTGCAACCAATAAAGCGCAGGGCAGTCATCGCCAAGCCTACCCTTTCCTAATCGAAGTCGATGCTAAGAAAAATCAAACCTACTTTATCAAGATCAAATCTGCGACTGCGATTAATACCGTCTTACGCTTGCAATCTAACGATCAGTTTTTACAAAGCCAGCAGTTCGACTTTACCGTATTAGGTATGGCACTAGGCTGGATTGTCGCCACCGGAGCCTTCTTTGTATTCATCTGGTACTTCTACCGCTTCCGCATTGCTTTAATTTCCGCAGCCTATTGCAGCAGTATTTTCTTTTTTATTCCTGCCTGGCTAGGTCAATGGTCAACCTGGTTCCCCCACAGCCAGAACTGGAAAAAAGAAATCATCTTAATCAGCATTATGGCTTCTGCCATATTACAAACCCTAATTACAATGAAGTTAGAATGGAAAACTTCTGGCTCTAATAAAGTCTTACGCTCTTTGCGTGGAGTTCTCGCGCTTAACATCATCACAACAATAGCCTGCTTATTATTACCGTCGGGAGCAATGATACTATTAATGCTAGGCACCATTGTTTTCACCAATACGGCACTCGCGGGTATTTTATTATTTGCCAAAAGTGAACACGAGCGCGCTCAATTGTTTTTATTATTTGGCCACCTCATTGTCGGTGGTGGCGTTTTAATTAGCTCTCTTACCACTCATAATTTGCTCGCATTTGATTTCCTTAATACCTGGTCTGGAATTATCCTTCCTTTGGTCATGATCAGCTGCACCGTCTTTGCCAATCTGAGCATCATTAATCACCAAAGAGAAACCCGTAAGCAACGCATGAATAGCAGTGATGTTATTTTGCCTGAATTACTGGCAAAACTTGGCCACGAGTTCCGCACACCGATTAATGGTGTGATGGGAATGAGTGAATTGCTATCCGATACTCACTTAACCCATACTCAGCGTGATTATTTAGAAACCATTAGCCTAGCGGGTGGAGACTTATTGCATCTAGTGAGTGAAATGTCGGACTTTGCCAAGCTGCAAAGTGGCCGTATCAATCTTGATCATCGAGCCTTTGACTTAACCAACTGCTTAACTCAATGCATGAACCGCTACCAACAGGAGGCGAACCGTAAGCAAATTGAGTTAGTACTGGATATTGCTGACGATATTTCTCCCCGCCTTTTAGGTGATAAGAATCGTCTGCAAACCATTATTACGAATTTAATCGGTCAGTCTCTCCGCCATACTGAAAGTGGGGAATTGGAATTAAGGGTCTTCCGCGTAGGCCTTAATAATCATGAAGGTATCTTCTTTCAAATTCAGTTGACGGGCAGCCTGATTGAACACGATGAATTACGTCGCCTGTTCCGGACTATGGCAGGCCCTCAAGAATCATTTACCAACTTAAACCTAGACCAAGGCCTAGGCTTAATTATTGTTAAACGCCTCGTCGGTTTAATGGAAGGTTCTATTGAAGTCGAAACCTTAACTCATCATGGTTGTTCTATTACTCTTTTCTTACCAATTCAAGAAGAGTTAACAGAGCGAATTTATGAAGAAGAAGATTCTGATTTATTAACGGGCCAACGTATTTTAATCGTCGATGATAATACGACTTTCCGTGGCGTTATCGAAAAGCAAGTAAAGCGCTGGGGCATGAGAGCCGACAGTACTTATAGTGGTAAAGAAGCGTTAGCCTTAATGCGCAATAAAGCTAATCTTGGTGAACCCTATGATTATATTGTGATTGATCATGATATGCCGATCATGAACGGAATCCAGTTAACCGAACGCTTAATGGCCGATAATGATATCGAACCTAAACCCATGCGGATTATGCTGACAGGCTTAGGAATTGGCTCTGCCAACCAAGAAGCTAAAGAAGCCGGCATTCAGAAAATTGTAAACAAGCCGGTGAGTGGTCGTCACTTGAAAGAAGTTTTATTGGAATTCCATAAGCTGATAAAACCGCTGGTGATCAAATAGCGCTTTAAGTCATGTTTTTGCACCGACTTTAGCGTAAAATAAATTTATCTTCATTCGTTATGATTTAGTTACAGGTTGATTTTAAATGCGTCATTTATCGTTATTCGACAAAGTTATTCAAAACGCTGACTTGGCATTACGTACTTTAATCCCTGGCGCAGCCAATCAACAACGCTCCTCCCCTGCTCAATCTTCCGATAATGTCGAGTTAGATGAGCAAGAGCGCAAGCATGCTGCTGGCTTAATGCGCATCAACCATACTGGCGAAGTCTGTGCCCAAGCTCTATATCAAGGCCAAGCATTAACCGCCAAGCTACCTGAAGTGCGCGAAGCAATGGAAGAAGCTGCCGCAGAAGAAATCGACCACTTAGTCTGGTGTGAAGACCGCATTACTCAGCTAGGTAGCCATACCAGTATTTTAAACCCTGCCTTCTATGGCTTATCGTTTGGTATTGGTGCTGTTGCGGGAGCCATTAGCGATAAGATCAGCTTAGGCTTTGTTGCGGAAACCGAGCGCCAAGTCTGTAAGCATTTAAGCGAACATATGACGTCTCTGCCGACTCAAGATGAAAAGAGCAAAGCGATTCTATTACAAATGCTCGATGATGAAGCCAAACACGCGACAGCAGCCATTGATGCTGGCGGTTATGAGTTTCCACTACCGCTGCGAGTGGCCATGACAGGCTTAAGTAAGGTGATGACGAAGAGCGTATATAAGATTTAATGCTTACCGTCTAATAAACAAGCTTCATTAAAGTCCCCTCTAAAAGACCTTTAGATTTCGCACTGTTTAAGTGCAATTTCGAACAGGTCTTTTTTGTTTTTATAACTTATCTGAATATTCAATTCTATCTAGAGACAGATTCTTTCCTATAGCGTTTTTTTCTTCAATCTTCACAGCGAACTGCCGATTCATCCATTAACCTTTTAAGCAAGCATTAAGGGATTTAGTTAGGGGCGCTGTTGATATGAAAGATCAAAATGAAGTTGGCTTAATAGCCAAGTTAATTGAAGGTTGTCGCCATTATTTCAACCTGCCAGAAAATTATCGCGAGTACCAATGGACTCAAACTAAGGCTTATAAGCGCCGCCTAGGGACGGTTAAATACTTTTGGATTATCGGTGGTAGCTTAATGCTCATCAGTGGCCAAATTGCGTTTATTCTAGGGGGCAGCTTGTTTCTTTCGTTTGTTTCTTTTGCTTATTTAGACGAATAAAAAAGCCCGAACTCCGTAAAGAGCTCAGGCTTTTAGATTCGATACCCTCAGCTGCAAAAGCAGCCAATCAATCTTTAAATTTTAAAGGCTCAATACCTTCTCACCACGAGCAATACCAGAAACCCCAGTACGCACGGTTTCTAATACACAGCTTGGGCCGATGGCTTCAATAAATGCAGCCAACTTATCAGAAGTACCCGTAAGTTGAACGGTATAAACACTGCTGCTGATATCAACGATCTGGCCACGGAATACATCCGCAGTACGTTTGATTTCAGCACGCTGAGCACCGACAGCCTTAACCTTAATCAACATCAGTTCACGCTCAATGTGCGCGCCTTCCGTTAGATTAACCAGCTTAACCACTTCGATAAGACGGTTTAGCTGCTTAGTGATCTGTTCAACTTTACTTTCATCACCAATAGTCGTCATGGTTAGACGAGATAATGAATCATCTTCTGTTGGTGCAACTGTCAAAGTTTCAATGTTGTAACCGCGTTGAGCAAATAAGCCCACAACACGAGACAAGGCACCAGGTTCGTTTTCCAACAAAATGGAAATAATGTGACGTTGTGACTGACTCATTATGTGCGCTCCGTTTTGTTCAACCACATATCGCGCATAGAACCTAACGGTACCTGCATTGGATATACGTGTTCTTTTTCATCAACTTTAACGTCTAGGAATACCAAACGATCGTTGTACTTATTGAAAGTATCTTCAAGTGCTTGCGGCAATTCGTCACGATCAGTAACGCGAATACCTACGTGACCATAAGATTCTACTAACTTAATGAAATCAGGTAACGATTCCATATAAGAATGAGAATGACGTCCTTCGTAGTTCATGTCCTGCCACTGGCGAACCATGCCCAAAGAGCCGTTATTCAAACATAATATTTTCACTGGAATACCGTACTGTAAGCAGGTCGATAATTCCTGAATGTTCATCTGGATTGAGCCTTCACCAGTAACACAAACAACCTTATCTTTCGGGAAGTTCATCTTGATGCCCATAGCCGCAGGGAAACCAAAGCCCATGGTGCCAAGACCACCAGAGTTGATCCACTTGTTCGGCTCATCAAACTTGTAGTACTGAGCAGCAAACATCTGGTGCTGACCTACATCCGAAGTCACATAGGCTTGGCCTTCTGTCGCTTCGTACATAGCTTCGATAACTTCTTGTGGCTTCATTAGGCCATCATCGTTCTTGTCATAGCGCATGCCGTGACGTGGACGCCATTCGTTAATCTGCTTCCACCAGCTTGCTAATGCTTCTGCATCAACTTGCTCGTCACTGGCTCTGATCAAGGCCAACATATCGTCTAATACTGATCCTACTGGACCAACAATCGGCACATCAGCAGTAATGGTCTTGGAGATAGACGATGGATCGATATCAATGTGGATGATTTTCGCATCAGGACAGAACTTGCCCGTCGCGTTCGTTACGCGATCATCAAAACGTGCACCAATAGCAATGATCAAATCCGCATGGTGCATGGTAACGTTTGCTTCGTAGGTACCGTGCATACCTAGCATGCCTAAGAAACGCTCATCTGTACCCGGGAAAGCACCTAAGCCCATTAGCGTATTAGTAACAGGGAAACCTAACTCATCAACCAATTCACGTAGCTTGTCTGAACTCTTATCCAGAACAACACCACCACCGGAATAGATGATTGGTCGCTTAGCTTCCATAATCATATCCACAGCTTTCTTAATCTGGCCCGAGTGGCCACGCTGTGGTGGAGAGTAAGAACGGATCTTAACTTTCTTCGGATAGTTATATTCGAAACGCTCGTTCGGCATGGTCATATCTTTTGGTAAATCGATTACCACAGGACCCGGACGACCGGATTCAGCAATATGAAACGCTTTAGCAATGATATCTGGAATATCCGCAGGGTTAGTCACACGGAAGCTGTGCTTAACGATTGGTCGAGCGATACCCAGCATGTCAGTTTCTTGGAAAGCATCATCACCAATAAGATGAGATGGAACCTGACCGCAAATAACAACCATGGGGATAGAGTCAGTCTGAGCAGTAGCGATACCAGTAACCGTATTCGTTGCCCCTGGACCCGAAGTCACCATGACCACGCCTGCTTTACCCGTTGCACGAGCAAAACCGTCAGCCATGTGAGCAGCTGCTTGCTCGTGACGGACGAGTACGTGTTTAATATGGCTTTGTTTATAAACTGCATCGTATACGTGCAATAAAGAGCCACCTGGGTAGCCATATACATACTCAACACCAGCATCGTGTAAAGCACGTACTAGTATGTCACCGCCGGAAAGTAATTCCACCGAACTATCCTCACTATAAATCGATCATCGAATAACGCATTGGGCTTATTTGGCGATACTCTTGTTTGTTAAGTATCACTTGTCGCTAAGACTCATAGAGCCCCAATGTATAATTTATTTTTACGTAGAACGTCGCCGCTAAGATCACATCTTTGTGAACTAACCACGAGTTATAAAGACTGGATGATCGATTCTTGGTCAATCACCGTATTGATTCAAGCCTTGGTCTTAAGGTCGAGAACCTGAGGTGAATTCAGGGGATAACCTATTCACACTCTTAACTATCTTTTCTCAATAACACGTCGGTGATCTGCCCGATATCTAGCATGTCGAAAAGCCGCGTAATTCTGCCATTTTATGGGAAATTGTCAAGACTCAAGTTGGATAATCCCTTGACAAAATCAATGCTATAATCGAATGTGAATTGAAATAGTTTCTAAACAAGAGATTTTTGTATGTTTTCCCGTTTTATCACTTCTGTCCTAATGATTTCATTAGTCTTTCTAGCAAGCGTAACAAACAGCCATGGGGCTAAAATTTATCATTGGGTCGATGAGAAAGGACAGCCTCATTATAGTGAGAATCCTCCCCGTGAAATCAAAGCAAAAGCGTTAAATGTTCGTGCCGCAGGAACAGGCTCAGCTGGCAGTGCAGCATATTCAAGCTCTTCAACCGCGAGTACAAAAGCAAAAAGTAGCGTGAAAGAGCCAGAAGCTGAGTCTCTGACGTCAGAACATAGCAGTGAAGATAAAGCGAAATATTGCCAGCAATCCCGAGAATTATTACAACAGATGAGTGCGAATACCCAACGCCGCTTTGAGCAGCCTGATGGTAGTTATCGTAAACTACAAGAATCTGAAATTGCAGATTACCGCGCTCAAGCGCAGGCAGGGATTGAGAACTACTGCAACTAGCGAATATTCGTCATCCAAATTAGGCTGGCCTGACGGCCAGTGATTGCTTCACGGCGATAGCTAAAAAAGCGTGATTCGCCGTTTTCATCGAGATCATTATAAGTACAGCCGCTACTTTCTCCGCCGTACACCCCATCAATTCCCAACTTTTCTAGCTGAAGCCGAGCTAATTGGTATATGTTCGCTTGCCAGCGATCCCCGATACCGACAGAAAAACACTGACGATCAGCCCAAGGCGAACCATCAGGATGCACAGAGAAGGCCGCCTTCATTTCCGGCCCGACTTCAAAAGCCTTTTGTGAAATAGCAGGGCCTAGCCAAGCAATAACCTGATTTGCAGGAATGCCGTTATCGCTAAAGGTTTTTAAGGTTTTGCTAAGCACACCTTGTGCGAGCCCTTTCCAGCCCGCGTGCGCGGCGGCCACTTGACGACCCTGAAGATCACAAAATAACACGGGCAGGCAATCAGCGGTCATCACCGCACAGGCTAAGCCTGCATGTTGAGTGACGCTGGCATCGGCAATTTGGCCATTACTGATTGAAGCGACTTCGGGGCAGTCGATGCCATGAACTTGCTGTAGCCAACGAATTTCATCGCAGCCTTGAGCATTATTCAATAATTTCTGGCGGTTTGATTCGACATGTAAAGGATCATCATTAACGTGATCCCCTAAATTAAAAGATTGGTAAGGTGACTGACTGACTCCCCTAAGTGGAGAGCCAGCTAGTTCACGTTCAGTTGCTAGCGCTTTGACATTATCTGGAGCTGGCCACTGAGGTATAATCATCGACTACTGGTCAATATCATCATAGGTTTCTGTTTGCTCGTCGCTTAAAGCTTGTAGCAAATTTTGGAAGTCTTGCGGTAAATCCACTTCCCAAGTCATATATTCATCGCTGGTTGGATGCCATAAACTCAATTCACGAGCATGCAAGGCTTGGCGCTGAAAAGCTTGTAGTTCATGGCGCAAATGCAATGAAATGCCTTTCGGTAAACGAAAGCGACCAAAATAGGTTTGATCCCCAACGAGTGGGTAACCGATGTGCGACATGTGCACACGAATTTGGTGCGTTCGCCCGGTTTCTAACTTACAGCGAATATGAGTATGGGCATTAAACTTCTTCAGCACACGATAGTGGGTGATCGCTTCTTTACCCATATCTTCTGGGGCAACCGCCATTTTTGTACGTTGCGTAGGATGGCGAGCAATCGGCGCTTCAACAATACCGCCCCCTGTCATTACGCCCATAGTGATCGCTTCATACTCACGACCCATAGAGCGATCTTGTAATTGGTTCACCAGCTGGGTTTGCGCTTGCAATGTTTTAGCAACGACCATCAAACCCGTGGTATCTTTATCCAAGCGGTGCACAATACCGGCGCGAGGCACATTTTCGATACCTGGGTAAAGGTACAACAAAGCGTTCAACAAAGTACCAGTATGATTACCCGCCGCTGGGTGAACAACTAAACCCGCAGGCTTGTTGATCACAACGATATCGTCATCTTCGTAGACGATATCGAGAGGAATATCTTCAGCTTCCCAATTGCCTTCAGCCTCTAAGACAACATCCAGCTCGAGATTTTCACCACCAATCATCTTGTCGCGTCCACGGCGTGTTTCACCGTCTACGGTCAACTTCCCGTCTGTGATCCACTGCTGTAGGCGCGAACGTGAATAATCGGGGAACAATTCCGCGGCGATCTTGTCTAGGCGTTTATTACCTAGATGGATAGGAACTAAAACACTGGCTTGAATAGAATTTGACATGAATGAGCTTTAAATGATCTTTAGTGAAGATTAAGACTATGATTTAATGTCGCTTATTAAATAGCGCCATATTGACCACCTAGTATACAGTTAAACGGAATATTCCTCCATGAGAAGCTTTGCTCAATCGTTTTTGATTTTATCCTGCCTTGTATTGGCGGCTTGTTCTGCGTCAGAAAAGCGTCCTGAAGAACTGACAGAAAAAGAATATTATGAGCAAGCTCGTGAGGCGATGGAAGATAATAACTTCTTGATCGCCAGTGAGCGCTTGCAGCAGCTAGAGTCGCGCTACCCATTTGGCCAATATGCCGAGCAAGCTCAGCTCGAGTTGATTTATACCCAGCACATGATGGCGGATATGGAGAGCTCCTTAGCCTCAGCCGAGCGCTTCATCCGCTTACACCCGTTACACAAACAAGTGGATTACGCCTATTACATGCGTGGTCTATCGGTATACGAATTAGGCTTTAGCTTTGTTGAGCGCTACACCCCTTCCGAGCAAGCACGTCGTGATCCAACTCCGTTCCGAGATGCGTTTAACCATTTCGATGAGTTAATTCGCCGTTATCCTGATAGCCAATATAATGAAGATGCACAGAAGCGTATGATCTTTTTACGCGATCGTTTAGCTCAATATGAAATCGGTGTCGGCCAATTTTATATGAAACGCCATGCCTATTTAGCGGCGGCACTACGCGGTGAACGTGTAATGCTGAGCTACCAAGGAACCAGTGCGGTAGGTGATGCGCTAGCGCTACAGGTTGAAGCGTACGAATTATTGGGTCAAGAATTCGAATCTAAGCAAGCATTAGCATTATTAAAATTGAATTATCCACAACATGAACAACTAGATGAAGAAGGCCGCTTTATTGAAAGTGGTTTAACGAAAGAAGATCGCCGCACCTTAATTGGGGTGATGAGCTTTGGTTTGATTGAGTAATTTTCAGTAAATAATGAGTTAGCCCGCTATATCTATAATCACTTCAGTGCAAAACCATCATCTGGCTTTGCACTGAATGAGTCTCCGCTAGCTTCCCGCCTTCCAACCATTGGTAATTGGATAACGGCGATCACGACCAAAGCCTCGTGCAGTCATGCGTACACCAACCGGTGCTTGACGACGCTTATACTCAGATAGATCAACTAAACGCGTTACACGCTTAACATCATCACTAGCAAAGCCTTTAGCAATAATTGCATCAACGCTTAAATCCCCTTCAATATAAAACTCTAAAATCTGATCAAGATCATCGTAAGGCGGTAAGCTATCCTCATCAATTTGATCTGGGGCTAACTCAGCGGAAGGTGGACGAGTAATGACGCGCTCAGGAATAATCTCAGCCTCTCCCTGACTAGTCGCCAACTCATTACGATAACGCGACAGCTGAAAGACGATGGTTTTATACACATCTTTAAGCGCACTATAACCGCCGACCATATCGCCATAAAGCGTGGCATAACCTACCGCCATTTCACTCTTATTACCCGTGGTTAATACCATGTAGCCTTTCTTATTTGAAATGGCCATCAACATCACCCCACGACAACGGGCTTGTAGGTTTTCTTCCGTAGTATCTCGGGCTAACCCGGCAAACTCATCTTCTAGAGTGAGCATAAAAGCATCGTACATAGGTTCAATTGGCAGCACTTTATAGCTAACACCCAATGCATCGGCTTCTAGCTTGGCATCTTCCATGCTCATCGATGAGGTATATTTAAACGGCATCATCACCGCTTCAACTCGATCTTTACCAATGGCATCGACGGCAATAGCCAAAGTAAGGGCTGAATCGATTCCCCCAGACAAACCCAAAACAATGCCTTTAAAGCCATTCTTCTCGATGTAATCACGCACACCTAGAACTAAGGTATCGTAGATGCTGGCTAGTTCAGACTTAGCCAGTACCGTCTGTTGAACTTGTACATTCAATGAACTATCAAAATCCACCAGCGACACAGTACTCTCATGCTCTGGCGCACTCATTACAAGCTCTCCAGCGCTATCAACAACAAACGACGCGCCATCGAAGACTAATTCATCCTGACCGCCCACTTGATTTACATAAACAATGGGGAGCTGATGACGCTGTGCATGATTGCTTAATAGCTCACGGCGCTGCTGTAATTTGCCGAGATGAAAAGGTGAAGCGTTGATATTGATAATTAACTCGGCCTCTGCAGCTTTTGATTCTGCGATAGGCTGTTCATGCCAAATATCTTCGCAAACCGTTAAGCCTAATTTATGCCCTTGCCAGTCAAATACACAGGTATCCGCGCCCGCAGTGAAATAACGCTGCTCATCAAAGACCTGGTAATTGGGTAAGAAGCGCTTGGCATATCGTGCAATCTGCTCACCCTGGCTCCAGACCCCAGCCATATTGAACAACTTGCCATCTTGGTGCCATGGATAACCCAATACAATCGCTACATCTGCACTCAATTTGGCAACTTCTTGCAGACTGGCTTCAACCCTATGCTGTAGACTTGGGCGTAATAATAAATCTTCCGGTGGATAGCCGGTAATAGCCAGTTCAGAGAAAACTACCATCAAGGGTCTATCGCTGTCATGGTGCTGAGCTTTAGCATCGGCGACAGCCATAGAAATACGTTCAAGGTTGCCATCAATATCACCCACTTTAAAATTAACTTGGGCGAGAGCAATTGACACTTGTTGTATAGAATGTTGCATAGCGATTATCTTTGACCACGGGATATTTGCCGCGTATTGTCGAAAAATTGTGAACAGGTTGCAAATGGAACTTTTAAAATGTTGTTAAAACCAGCGGACGTTCTAGTCCAAGGGCAGCGATTATTACGCTATTACAGCTGCTATACCCTGCTTTTAGCCCTAATGTTAATCATTCTAGACAGTCTCGATACCAGTAATAATATTGTTGCTGCGGCCGATCCACGTAGTTTTTTATTCGCCAATACCGCTTATGTGTTCTGGTCGGTGATCATGCTGGTATTTTCCAGCTCACGCTTAAGTACCCACCCACAATACGCGGTAAGCTTTTTTTTTGGTGATATCACCTTACTCATCATTATGATGCAAGCCAGTGGAGGCCTAGATAGTGGCTTTAGTAATCTGATTCTCGTGCCTATATTGATATCCAATCTATTGGTGACGCAAAGTTTAGGCTATGCAGTGGCTGCATGGACCACGATTGCAGTGATTTATACTCAGCATTTTGTGCCTTGGCAGTTCGAAGAGAAAGAAGTCTTTACCTCAGGATTGTACGGGTTTTTCTGCTTCACCCTCGCTTTCCTAACTCAAACGCTTTCTGGCAAGTTGAATAGCACTCTAGATTTAACACACCGACAAGCCGCTAATATTTCTAGACTTAGAAAGATTAACAAACATGTCTTATTAGCATTACCCAATGGTATTATCGCTTGCGATAAAGACGACCGTATTTTATTAAGCAATGCCACGGCCTACCAGTGGTTTAATTGCTTAGAGGGCGATACCTTGCCTTCAGACTTAATCTGCTTTGTTAAAAGTGGTGACTGCCAGAATATTCGCTTTGAACATCATGGCTTACAACTGATATTGAATAAATCTCCTCTCAATAATTCAATAGAAGGTGACTACGTTTTAGTAATGGAAGATAGCAGCCACATTGCTGCAGAAGCACAACAAATAAAGCTCGCATCATTAGGGCGTTTAACCGCCAGTATTGCTCATGAAATTCGCAACCCTTTAAGCGCGTTACGCCATGCGGCACAACTTTTGGCAGAAGCTCCCGAGTTATCAAAAGGCGATATTAAGCTGACGCAAATAATTGAACAGCACTGCATGCGTATTAACCGTATTGTTGAAGACATATTGCAAATTAGTCGACGTAATCACGCGAGTGCGGAAGTGATTAAGTTAAAGCCCTGGCTAGAGCATTTCTCAGAGTCTTTTCAACAGGCCCATGATGATAAATTCTCCCTTAGCATTATCTGCAGCCCAGACTATTTAATTAAGTTCGATCCCGACCAATTACAACAGGTGCTACACAACATTTGTGGTAATGGTTTACGCTATGCCTTATTAAAACACCCCGACGATGCACAGATAAAAATCAGTACTCGCCAACACACTGATGGTTCAGTTCGGCTCTATTTAATGGATAATGGCGCTGGAATAAGCGAAGAGAACCAGAAGAATTTATTTGAACCTTTTTTTACCACAGAACATACCGGCACAGGTTTAGGGCTATATTTATGCCGCGAAATTTGTGAGGCCAATAAAGCCAGCATTAAACATATCGCCAGTGACCATTTAGAGGAAAACTTAGGCACTTGTTTCTGCCTCAGTTTTGCCAAAGTGAATTAGGAATTAGTATGACGTACAAAGCATTAATTATTGATGATGAACCTGATATTCGTGACCTGATTCAAATTACCCTAGAGCGGATGGATATCGACTGCTCTTGTGCCGCAGATTTCAGCCAAGCCATTACTTTATTGGAGCAACAGGAATTTCATTTCTGTTTAACGGACATGAAATTACCCGATGGTAATGGTATGGACTTAATTGCGTTAGCGCAGAAAAAATACAAAAAAATGCCCATCGCCATGATTACTGCCTTTGGTAATATGGAAACGGCGGTAGCCGCGTTAAAATCAGGGGCTTTTGATTTTATTGCCAAACCCATCGACCTCTCACGTCTACGAGAAGTTGTTACCGCCGCGCTGAAGTTAACCGAAGTGCCCCTAGCCTCTCATGCGAGTAAAAGTTCTCAAGTACGGTTAATTGGCCATTCCGATGCCATGGTTAAACTTAATAGCCAAATTGAAAAAGTTGCTCGCACCCAAGCCCCCATTTTCATTCACGGTCCTTCTGGAACGGGTAAAGAATTGGTTGCACAACTGGTTCACTCCTTAGGCGTGCGTCGTGATAAGCCTTTTATCGCAGTTAACTGTGGTGCTATTCCAAGAGACTTAATGGAAAGTGAGTTTTTTGGCCACATGAAAGGCAGCTTTACTGGAGCAAGCTCAGATAAGCTCGGTTTTTTTCGCGCTGCAGAAGGCGGCACACTGTTTTTAGATGAAGTTGCTGAATTGCCGATAGAAATGCAAGCCAAGCTGTTACGAGTTATTCAAGAGCAGTCAGTACGCCCTGTGGGGCATGAGCAAGAATTACCTATTAATGTTCGTATACTCAGCGCCAGCCATCGTGATTTACACAAACGCGTAGAAGATGAATTATTTCGCCAAGATTTATATTTTCGCCTAAACGTGATCACCATTGAAACCCCATCACTCAAACAGCGTCCAGACGATATTCCCTTGCTCGCCGACCACTTTATTCAAAAGTACGCCAAAGAATGGCAGATGCCTTCGTTAAAAATTGCAGACAAAACACTCACCGCTTTATGTGAGTATTCTTTCCCTGGAAATGTTCGTGAACTAGAGAATGTTCTACAACGCGCTTTCACTATGTCCGAAAGCGACGAAATCAGCATCGAAGACCTCAATCTACCCGACCATAAAAACCAACCTCAAACAGAAAGAGATCAAGAAAGGAACATTGAAAGCTCTACCAACATGGCAAATGGTAACCTTGAAGCCTATATTGAAAATATTGAGCGCTTAGCAATTAATGAAGCTCTGGAAGCAACTCGATGGAATAAAACAGCTGCAGCGGAAAAACTAGGTATTAGTTTCCGAGCACTACGCTATCGCTGCTCAAAATTAAATATTGAATAGTGCAGTTTCTTAATCATACCACCGCACCAAGTATGAGTTATCTAGTTAGTGCTCGCCTTTCACTTAAGCTAAAACTTGATTGTTAAGTACTAACGTTAACTCAGAAAAATTTATTGTTTTATTAGGACAATAAGCTGATTCTATACACCAAACTCTCCTTTCAAAAGAAATTCCTACTGTACTCAACTTGTCGTTAATTCAAAAACACGAATTAATATCTGAAAGTTATGCCAAGGATGATTTTATGAAACAGAATAAACGTATTAAACAGGGCGGATTTACATTGATAGAGCTAATAGCGACCACCGCACTTGTTGTGACTATCGGAGGGATTACAAGTAGCAGTATAGAATCCACAAAGTATTGGGCAGAGCCCAAGCGATTATTTAGTGCAATTCAAAAAACTAGAACCCTGTCGATCACGCATAATGGACACGCTGTTTTATGCCCAAGTGAGGATAGCTTTGTATGCCTCAAAGACTGGCAACTGCCCTTAATGATGTTTATCGACATCAATAACAATAAACAGAGGGATCTTAATGAAAGTATCATTCAAATAATAACACCCTATGCCAACCTAGAGCGCACAATAGAATATCCACGTACGCAAATAAGATTCAATAGCCAAGGGCACATTAATGGCTATACAGGCACCTTAAAATATTGTTCGAAAAGCACCTCAAAAGGCATTGTATTATCAAGAGTTGGCCGAATTCGCTACATTCAACACTTAGAAACAAAAGATAAAATGCCTAGTTCAACTAAGCAACCGACCTGCCCACCGCCGTTATCTTGACCCAAAAGCACTGCGTAAAATAAGCATATACCACTTAAGCCTGATGAATGCACCGTTTATCCTACAAGACTCCAAGAGTATTATTATTTAGATAATACTAACATAATGAAAAAGACTAATGCATTTACCCTTATCGAACTCATGATTGTTATCGCCATTGTTGGCATCATTGCCATGGTTGCAGCTCCCAACATGCGAACAATGATATCAAATAGCGAAAGCAATTCCGTCAGCAAGCAGTTCATGATTGATATTATGTATACGCGTAACGTAGCGATTACAAATCAAGCTAATGCTCAAATGATCCCGTTAGATCTAACCCTTGGTGACGGCACCCTAGCAGGTGGCGGTGGGGTCAACTGGGCCGCAGGCTGGCGGATAATTAATACTGCCGAACCAAATCGAGTACTTCGTCAACAAGATGACATGGGGCCAGACCCTCAGATCCGTTCAGTTTCATCTTTTACAACTGAAGCTGGGATTGTTGTTGCGACTGACACTTTAGATAGTTCAAGTCCTATTCAATTTAACGCTGAAGGTATCGCGGCTAATCGCGGCGCATTTGAAATTGGAGTTTTAGGCTGTGCTGGCGATAACGCTCGTCGATTACGCATAAATTCTGTTGGTCAAGTAATTGGTACCGACATTTTATGCCCTGCGGGGTTTGCCGCCCAATGAAAGTCCTAACCCCTGTAAGAAAGTCATCCAGAGGACTTACCTTAATTGAAGTTCTTGTGACTATAGTAATTACCAGCATTGGCCTAATGGGGCTGATTTCGCTACAGATGCAGGCACTGAAAGCGACTCAAGACGCTGGGAATCATAGTCACGTCACTTGGATCTTGAATGATCTAGCTAGCCGAATAAAAGCCAATAGGAATTCTTCCCTGAGCTACGTTGGCGCTGGAGCAGTCATCTGCCCAGCTAATCCAACGACTGTACCAGCAGGCCTTGTTGTCTGCAGTAATTATGCGACAGGTTCAGTACGAATTGGCTCTGCCGTATGTACAGGACCAGAATTAGCTGCATGGGATCTATTTGAAGTAGCGTGTGGTTTGCCTCGTGATAATATCGACATTCACGGCAACCCCATTGATACGCTGCCAAGCCTTCCTGGTCGACCTTGGGGGCCAACGCTAACGGTAACCTGCGCAACCCCAGGATGCACGGATGGCGACCCACTAAATGTGCTTTTAACCTGGAGAGCGAGAGTAGACGCAACTGAAGCCACTGAAGCAACTGAAGCTATTCGCCAAATTCCTGACAATTTACTCCAAGCATCACGATTGGTGAACCCATGAACAATCTAAATAACCAACGCGGATTTACCCTAGTTGAACTGATGATTACCGTGGTTCTGTCACTACTGGTCACTTACGGTATTGCCCAAGTTTTCATTAGCTCAAATCAGAACTCATCAAGCTCTGACGGTGTATCTCAAGCCCAAGAAACTGCCCGATTCACGATGGCATTTCTGGGCAGACGCATTAGAAATACGGGCATTAACTCAATTGTTGACCGAACAATTACCTCAAGATCAGCAATGGGGTGCGATGTTGTTGACCTTAATGCTAATAATGCTTGCTCTTTTAATACCGATGCAGGAGCAACTGAAGCAACTATAACCGTCGCTCCTGGTGTACTTAGTGGAGACCGCCTAGCCTTATCATGGATCCCGCCTTCCAGAGATGAAACGTACCCTGAATTTTCCCCTGGTGATCCGACCCCAACTTTCCCAAGTATTACGACCGACTGTACGGGTGCAACTATTGCCGGGTTTGTGCCTGAAACTATGATCATCAACACCTTTTGGGTAAGTTTTGATCCAGACTCAGGTACTAACTCTTTATTTTGCCGAGGACATTTATTCGATACAGCAACTCAAACTGTAATACAACTCGGAGCTGCTCAAGCCATTGCCAACGGTGTAGAGGCCATACAATTTTTATATGGAGAAGCGACAAACGCAGCATCAAATGATGTCACCGGCTATGTGAATGCCAATGAAGTAAATGACTGGAACAGGGTTTTTGCTATAAAAGTAGCCGTTATGACCCGCTCGCTGGGTGATATAACAAATAGCGTAAACACTAAACAATACGTCATGCTGGATTCAGATATCTACACATTTACTGACGCCGTCAATCGTCAAGTCTTCAGTTCAACATTTTTCATTCGCAACCCCGGAGATGAATAATATGCGATATGCATCAGCACAAAAGCAATCCGGGGCTGTCTTAGCCATTAGCCTTGTAATTCTATCCGCAATCACCTTGCTTGCGGCGATGAATATGCAGCGCGCCGGCTTACAAACTCGTATTACTGCCAACATTTATCATAAAGAAGAAACTTTTAATACAGTATTAAGTGATCAAGAGGCTTGGTTTTCCAATTTATCTGAGGCGGATTTAAGCGACCCAATTCTTAGTGACCCGATTAGACAATTCAACTTAAATAACGACATTAAAAACTATACTCCCGTTATCTTAAATCAACTCAACCAGTCAGGGTCGAGCTTTAATATACAAGTTGATAATCAATTAATAATGACGGACGCAGTCCTGGGTCAAAACGCCCTAGCCGAAGGAGAGGAAGCAGGTAACCGAGTTTTGTTCATCTACAACCTTTGGTCAAGAGGTGATATCGCTGGACGAGCCGCAGGTAGTTCGACCTCCGTATATCAATTATCAGGGATTAGCTTTCCTGCCTTAAACTCGAATAAAAACGCCCTTTATTCTGCACCTTAACCCACAAAAGGATAAGTCTAATGAAACACCTATTTTCTTTACTCCTGATACTGCTTGCACTACCAAGCCAAGCAGATATCGTTTCTCATGATTTAGTCGGTAAGGCGTCCGATATTCGCCTCACTAGTAATTATCAAGAGAAAACGGGGCTTGGCCAAGTTCAAATTAAACTATGTCCATCCTGTAATAACTACAAGCTTACCATTACCCCTGAAACAGAAATTTCTAGAGATGGTAAGGAACTGCATCCGAATCAGTTTAAAATGTATTTGAAGGCAAATGGACAAGCGCCTATACGCTTACAATTCCATAAAGACAGAAAGACCATTTTCTATATCAGCCTTTCCTCTAAAAATAAGGAGTATCTCCAATGAAAAACCTTATTATTCGCTATCGCAGTATAGCAGCTACTGCCACGCTGACCTTATGGTGCTGTTTGGCACAAGCTGAGGATATTGAAATATACAGAGGCACTCAGTCAACGACCAAGCCCGTATCCGTTATGGTTATTGACACTTCTGGTAGTATGGGCTACTGGGTCCGAGAAAGTGGACCTGATTACCAGCCAGCCACAGACTACCAAACTAGCTATCCAACAGATCCTAGTGGCAATAATATAGATTACCTAGATCCTGATTTATATTACTTTAACGATAATGACTACTCCGGTGATGAACTTTCAAGCAGTGATCTGACTAGCTTAAGACAACACCCATTCCCAGTAGCTGCTCTAAGGTGTGATGCTGCGCAAAGTAGCATACAATCAGAAGGTTTTTACGGCGATAGCTTCAAGCGCTGGAATCCATCGACGTTAGTTTGGGATCCATCTTATAGTTATCAAGAAAGTTATCGCACATGGTGGGGAGCTACACGCTACAGATGGGTATCTCCAGCAACACCCTCTGGTAATGCTAATGATTTAAGCGCAATTATTGATTGTAAGGCTGACGAGACGGACTCAGCCAACAAATACATAAAAGCAGACCCTAGTAGAAGCAACCAATACTTATCCTACAAAGATGGCCGTTATTACGACGCTTGGAGAAATTACTTCCCATTTATCTACAGCGGTAATTATATTAACTATCTTGTTTATAAATCCGAGTATAAAGATGTTTTAATTGGCCCCAAAAAGTCAAGAATGCAAGTGACTAAAGAAGCCGCGAAATTTGTTGTCGATACAACTGGCGGTATTAAGTTAGGCTTGGCACGCTTCAATACTTATGGCGATGGTGGAATGATCGATATTGCCGCAAGTGATATTGAAGGCATTCGTAGTAATTTCTCAACAACAATTGATAGATACCTTCCTTGGAGTGGGACGCCATTGAGTGAAGCTTATTATGAAACGGCCCAATACCTAAGAGGAGGCCCTGTTGATTATGGACGCGATTCAGCGGCTCGCTTTCAACGCTCAAATACAACCCTTATTAGAGAAAGTAGCGGCTTTATTAACTACAGTACAAATGAAAGTAGAACTTATAAGCAGAGCAACCCTAGTGTTAGCGCTTCCCGCGTAGGTAATACCTACAACTCACCTATTGATACTGCTTGTAACGCTACCAGTAATCTTGTACTTTTTACTGATGGTACCCCTTCAAGCAGTGATACCAGTGCAAACGATGAAATTCGTGCATTATTAAGAGATGCCCAAATTGATTTTAAAACAGAGCCTGGCTTAACAGATTATGACCGAACGGTTCTCAAAAATGACTGTGATGGTGCAGGTGCCTGTGCAGAAGAACTCGCTTATTATTTAGCCAATGTTGACCAGCGCCCTCTTTTACCAGGAAAGCAAACGATTAATACTCATGTAATTGGTGGTTTCTTTGATGAGAGTTCAAATGGTACAGCTCTTCGCTACATGGAAAACATTGCTAATTATGGAGCAGGCACTTACGTTGCGGCCTCAGATAAAGATGCCATTGCTAAAGCCTTCAGAACGGCAGTCACCGCAGGGCATGATAAGCCTGTAACTTTTGTAGCCCCAGCCGTATCTGTTAACTCCTATAATAGTTTAGAACACTTAGACAGCTTGTTTTACGCAATGTTTGTTCCTGCTACAGATAATAATTGGAAAGGCAACCTTAAAAGCTATCGCTTAGCCCCTAATGGCACTGTAGTGGATGCAGAAGGTGATTCTGCTATTGACTTATCCAGCGGCCGCTTCAAAGAAGCTAGCCGCAGTTATTGGACAGCAGAAGGGACTACTGATGGCGATAGCGTGTTAAAAGGTGGAGCAGCATCCAACCTAACGAAAGAACATAATATCCTCACTCACTTAAGTAGCACGAAAAGCGCCTTGGATACCGCTATATCGACCAGTACTATCAGCAAAAGTATTCTTGGCATATCTGATCAAGCATCGGTTGAAGACCATACCGCCCTCATTGATTGGTTGAATAGAAAAGAAGGTGACAATACCCGCCTTCAAATAGAGGACCCTCTGCACAGTCGTCCTGTGGTTGTAAACTACGGCTATGATAAAGACGAGAGTACAGGTACAGTCACCGCGAAAGGTGTGGTATTTATGGGAACGAACAGTGGCTACTTACATGCTGTTGATGCAGATAAGAACAACTTTAAGGAATACTTTTCATATATCCCTAAGGAACTCCTAGGAAATGCCAACCTGTATCATACTGCAGACCAATACGAACCAAAGCCCTATGGTGTTGATGGTCCAATCAACTATTGGCATGCAGATGCAAATCAAAATGCACAAGTTGATAACGGAGAGAAAGTCTATCTTTATTTTGGCTTACGCCGTGGTGGACGTCATTATTACGCACTTGATATTAGCGATCCTGAAAGCCCTAAATTTCAATGGCAAATAAACGGTGGTCAAGGTGGAGACTTCGATAAGATGGGAGAGTCTTGGTCACCGATGTCTTTAGCCAAAGTTAGATGGGGAAGTTCTGGAAAAACCAAAGTGGTATTATTATTTGGTGGTGGCTATGACGCCCAAGAAGATAACCGCGCTATTCGTGCTCCTCACGATATGGGTAACTCAGTTTATATGATAGACCCTGAAACAGGTCAGCTACTGTGGAGTGCAAGTGACTCTGATGCATCAACTACGCTGACAGAGATGACCAGCGCTATCACTAGCGAGATAAAAACAATTGATTTTGATGGTGATCAGATCACGGATTATTTCTTCGTGAGTGACCTAGGCGGTCGCGTGTGGCGCTTTGACCTGAACGCTGATACAACTTCAACGATTGGCGAAACAAATTTAATTGCAGGCGCTGGAGTTATTTTTGACGCAAATAAAAACAATTCGAGCTATCAACGCTTCTATGATGCTCCGAGTATTTCTTACTTCGCTGATAAAGAAACGCATGAGAAGTTTCTAACTGTATCAATTGGATCTGGTTTCCGCGCTCACCCATTACAAGCAGCTAGTCAAGATAGCTTTTATATTATCAAAGACCACAACATAACAACCCCTTCGGTAGCCTATGATACTTTAGAGAGGGGGGATCTTTTGGATATATCTACGATCTCAGCGTCAACGCCAACCTCTCCAAAAGGCTGGAAGCATGACTTGGCTACAGGAGAAAAGGTTCTATCACCCTCATTAACGGCGAATGGCCGCATGTTTTTCACTACATTCTCACCGAAAATAGTAGGAGCAAACTTAAGTGGTTGTAATGCTGATATAGGTAAAGCGAAGGCTTATACCATTGTTTTCAATCCATCATCACCGACAATAAGTTCTGAAACTATTATCACTGATGGACCGCCCCCTGCACCGATTGAACTGACAGTTTCTCCAGGGGGGCAAAAAGCGTTTTGTGCTGAATACCCTGGTCATGTTAGCTGTATTGAAGAGGATCCAGATTGTGAAGATACGGATGACTGCCCTGAGCCACCACCTGCTTGTGAAGCCTCTGTTTCTGTGATTCTTAGTGGCACGAGTATCATTGCAGGTGGGTCTGATCAATGTGAATTACTTAAGAGAAATTTCTGGCGATCACTATAGCTCATATAACAAAATATCAATGACACCAAGTTTGAATAACATCTCGATTTATCGAGCTGCTATTCAAACTTTATAGAAGGCTTAAAATGAAACAACGCGGATTTACCTTAATCGAACTGATGATTGTGATTGCCATTATTGGCATTATTGCAATGGTAGCAATGCCTGCTTATCGAGGTTATGTATTAGAGAGTCAGCGAGAAGACACGATGACAAAACTATTACAAGTCGTACAACTTCAAGAACGCTTTTATCTCAATAATGCTAGATATTCCACGACAATGCTTGGTCTTAACTATGACGTCGACGCACTCGGTCAATGGGTCATAACCTACAACGGAATTAATACTTATGGAGTCCGCATAGGATTATGTGATAATAATGTGATTTACCCTGACGGTCCGCCCGCAACAGAGTGCTTCACTGTAATAGCAACACCTATCAGTGGAACAGCTGACGAAGATGCTTTCATGGGGCTTCTTGCTACTGATAGTCGAGGGCGCAAAGTTTGGGACTTTAATAAAATGCTCATCCGCGACTGGGATGGAAATGACCTGGCTGATGCAAGATGCCCAGAGTGCATTTTAGCTCGTGCAAACTACTAGCTAATAGCTCTACATTCTTTTGTATGAACACTGAAGTAAATTATTAATCTAGGGCGTATTCAGACCCTAGTTTAATATTTTCAAATTTCTACCAACCTAAGCTCTTTCGGCAAAGAAAACACAACATTCTCTTCCTGCCCTTGAAGCTCTTGCGGCATCTCTCCGCCCCACTCCCTCAAGCGATCCACAACAGACTGCACAAGCACTTCAGGTGCAGATGCACCTGCAGTAATACCAATACTCTCAATTCCGTCTAACCACTCTTTTTTGATCTCTTCAGCATTATCGATTAAATAAGCCTTAGCACCCATACGCTCACCCAATTCGCGCAAACGATTAGAGTTAGAGCTGTTTGGGGAACCAACTACCAGCAACAATTCTGAACCTGTCGCTAGGGTTTTAACAGCATCCTGACGATTCTGGGTGGCATAACAAATATCGTCTTTGCGTGGCCCTTCTATGTGCTCAAATTTAGCACGCAAGGCTTCAATCACCTTCGCCGTATCGTCCATTGAAAGCGTTGTTTGCGTTACATAATACAAAGCTTCAGGATTCACAACTTCTAAAGCCGCCACATCCTGCTCATCTTCAACCAGATAAATATTGCCACCATTCGAGTGGTCATATTGACCCATAGTGCCTTCAACTTCTGGGTGGCCTTTGTGACCTATCAAGATACATTCACTGCCATCCGCGCTATAACGGCTAACTTCTAAATGCACTTTCGTAACCAGTGGACACGTAGCATCAAAAACCTTCAAACCACGCTTAGTAGCTTCTAAACGTACAGCCTGAGAAACCCCATGAGCGGAGAAGATCACAATACTGTCGTCAGGCACTTCATGCAGTTCATCAACGAATACTGCACCACGCTCGCGCAAACCGTTCACCACAAACTTGTTATGCACAACTTCATGTCGCACATAAATCGGTGGCTCAAACAAATCCAGAGCACGATTCACGATATCAATTGCACGATCAACACCCGCGCAAAAACCGCGTGGGTTAGCCATATTGATTTTCATAATTAAGCTTCCGCGAAATTGGCATCAGCAACAGAAAGAATCTGCACTTCAAACTCTAAATCTTTACCCGCTAATGGGTGATTAAAATCAACCGTTACGTAATCACCGTCGATGGATTTAATCACACCAGGTAATTCCGCTTTCGCTGCATCAGCAAACGAAACCACTAAACCAGGGGATAAAGGCATATCCACCGCAAAGCTCGAACGCTTCATTTCTTGAATATTTTGCGGGTTCGATTGACCAAAGGCTTTTTCCGCAGGTACGGTAAAGGTTTTATGGTCGCCCGTGGTTAAGCCCACTAAGAACTCTTCGAAACCCGGTAATAAATTACCATCGCCTAAAATAAATTCAGCCGGTTTCGCATTAAAAGTTGAATCTACTTCGTCTTTTTTACGCGTACCATCGGTAGCAATTGCGTCCATACGCAAAGCAAAGTGCATGGTAACTTTAGAATCAGCCGCAATGGTTTGAATTGAAATAGACATTATTTTTTACTCTCTTCGGCCGCTTTAGCCGCTTTTTCACGACGGGCTTCAAATACCACGTCTAAACCTAACATAATGGCACCAACGGTAATGGCGCTATCAGCAATATTAAATGCAGGGAAGTAAGAACCTCCCCAGTGAACTGAAATAAAATCAATCACGTGCCCATAAACCAAGCGATCAAATAGGTTACCTAGAGCACCACCTAAAATAAGAGTCAGTGCAATGGCCATCCACTTATTTTCTCGTGGTAGCTTATATAACCAGCTGATCAGCATAATACTGACACCCACCGCAATCGCAGTGAAAAACCAACGCTGCCAACCATCTTCGCCCGCTAAGAAACTAAACGCAGCACCTGGGTTATACAACAAGGTCAAATCAAACATCGGCAAAATAGGCACAGGCTGGCCGTAACTTAAAAAATTTTCTGCTAACTGCTTAGTAATTAAATCAAGTGCAATTATTATCACACTCAACCATAACCAGATCAGAGCAGAAGGCTCTCCGGCCTTACGTTCTTGGTTCATGTTAATTCTCTACAATACAATTCAACTAATGAGTATGAATTGCGTTGGACGTCAGCCGCCCAACGCTTAGCTTCTATTGCTTAAGCGAAATGGCGAACTTCACCATCCCCAGCAATATTCGTTACACAGCGGCCACATAACGTCGCATGCTCTGGATGTAATCCCACAGTATCGCTATGGTGCCAACAGCGTTCGCATTTCTCAGTGCTTGAAGCGGCTAATGATAAACGCAAACCGGCAACATCGGTTTTCTGAGTCGCTGATTCATCCGCAGAAGCCAAAGATTCAACATCCGCTTTCGAAGTGATCGTTACAAAGCGAAGTTCTTCACCTAACTTTTCTAACTGAGCTTTTAATGCATCATCAGCGTATAAAGTCACATCAGCAGCTAAACTAGAACCAACCGTTTTCTCTGCTCTGGCTTCTTCCAAGACTTTATTCACAGCCGTTTTAACCGCCATGATTTCACGCCAATAAGCATCATCTAAACTTAAGTTAGCAACTTGAGGCAGCTCATACCACTCGGCAAGTAGTACTGATTTTTCGCGCGGGCCTGAAACAGCTTCTGGCAATACACCCCAGATTTCTTCGGCAGTAAAACTGATAACTGGCGCAATCCAGCGAACCATTGCTTCTGCAATATGATACAAAGCAGTCTGCGCACTACGACGAGCAAGGCCATCGGCCTTACAGGTGTACTGGCGATCTTTAATGATGTCTAGATAGAAAGCACCTAACTCACCCACACTGAAGTTCATCAACAGCTTGGTTAAACCGCTGAAGTTATAGTCGTCATACAAGTCTTTTACTTGCTTATCGATAGTACCGGCGTGATCCAAAATCCACGCATCCAATGGCAACATATCTTCAACCGCTACTAAATCCGTTTTCGGATCAAAGCCAGCGATGTTCGCTAATAAGAAACGACAAGTATTACGAATACGACGATAAGAATCAGCATTACGTTTTAAGATTTCATCAGAAACCGTCATCTCGGTGCTGTAATCAGTATCGGCTACCCACCAGCGTAAAATATCAGCGCCTAGCTTATCCATCACATCGATTGGCGATACAGTATTACCGATCGACTTCGACATCTTGCGACCTTTCGCATCTACTGTGAAACCGTGCGTCAACGCCGTCTTATAAGGGGCTTGGCCTTTGGCCGCAACCGAAGTCAATAACGACGACTGGAACCAACCGCGATGCTGATCCGAGCCTTCTAGGTATAAATCTGCAGGTGAGGTCAAACCATCACGCTCATCAAGAACCGCTGCGTGAGTTACGCCAGAATCGAACCATACGTCTAAGGTATCGGTAACCTTGGCATAATTTTCAGCATCTTCTGGGCTAAGCAAATCAGCCGCTTCTAATTCAAACCACGCATCAATGCCTTTCTCTTCAACCTTAAGCGCAATCTTTTCAATCAAGGCTTTGCTATCTGGGTGCAATGCTGAAGTTTCTTTATGTACAAATAACGCAATCGGCACACCCCAAGTACGCTGGCGAGAAATACACCAGTCTGGACGGCCATTCATCATGCCTTCGATGCGAGCCTTACCCCAGCTTGGGCGCCACTCGACTTCGTTCTCAACCGCATTCATCGCTTGAGTTAGTAGAGGAGTTTTAGCATTTTCAGCTTCCATGGCGATGAACCATTGTGGGGTCGCGCGGAAGATGATTGGCGTTTTATGGCGCCAGCAATGTGGGTAGCTGTGCTCGATTTTTAATTTCTTAATCAAGGCACCCTTTTCTCCAAGGATACCTAATACACGGAAATTACCTTTATCCGCAACCGACAAACCTGCAAGCTCTAAGCTTTCTAATACAGGGTTGTTGATAAAGGTGCCTTCGGCGCTCACCAACATGGCTTCGGAAGAAATGCCGTATTGATTAGAAACTGTGTAATCGTCTGCACCGTGCATTGGGGCTGTGTGTACAGAACCAGTACCGGCATCAGCGGTTACGTGAGTACCCGTGATCACAGGAACAGTCTTTTCAGCACCTTCTACCGTCATAAACGGGTGAGTCACAGCAAATGGCGCTGAGTCTTGCTCAGGTAACTGACCAAAAGCTGCACCTTTGGCATTAGCAATGACAGTAAATTCTGTGATGCCATAACGGCCCATCGCATCGTTCACTAGATCTGCCGCAAGCACCAAGATTTCATCTTGCTCGGTCAAGTGAACCAAGCTGTATTCTAATTCAGGGTGAACAGAAACCGCTTCGTTAGCAGGTAACGTCCAAGGGGTCGTGGTCCAAATAACCATGTTGGCTGTTTTGCTTGCATAAGAAGCATCAGCACCAAACGCACTCAACAATGCAGCCGTATCAGTGAAAGCAAATTTCACATCGATAGAGATCGATTTCTTATCTTGGTATTCAACTTCCGCTTCCGCTAATGCAGAACCACAATCCATACACCAGTTAACTGGCTTAAAACCTTTTTCTAGGTGGCCGTTATCGGCAATCTTACCCAGAGTACGAATGATGTTGGCTTCAAATTTGAAGTCCATGGTTAGGTAAGGGTTTTCCCAATCACCTAATACCATCAAACGCTTAAAACCTTCACGCTGGCCATTTACCTGCTCGGCCGCGTATTCACGACAATGCTGGCGGAACTCAGCAGGGGTTACTTTATCCCCTGCTTTGCCAACTTTCTCTTCAACTTTTAATTCAATCGGTAAACCGTGGCAATCCCAACCAGGAACATACGGCGCATCAAAACCAGACATGGTCTTAGACTTGATGATGATGTCTTTTAATACCTTGTTCACCGCATGGCCGATGTGAATATCACCGTTCGCATACGGAGGGCCATCGTGCAAAATAAACTGTTCACGACCAGAACGGGCATTACGAATTTGCTGGTACAAACCCATTTCCTGCCACTGTGCTAATAATTCAGGCTCACGCTTGGCCAAGTTTCCGCGCATTGGGAAATCGGTTTCTGGCAAGTTCAAAGTGACCTTGTATTGGCTTTCTGGTGCTTTGTCTTTTTTGCTCATTTTTCTTCCAACTATAATCTGCCAATAGGCACTTATGTTTTAATTTAATTCTATTTTGATAATCAGCATCGAGCCAATCACCATTAATTCAAATTTAAAGAATCACGAGGATTCATTATTAGGTAGTTGTGTAGCAAATGTGGGAGGCATGGAAGCCGAGCCCAAGGCTACATGGAGGTATTTACGCCGTTTTGTGGAATAACTACCTAATCATGCATCCGATTTAGACTACACAAACCTTGATGCTCGAAAACCTAATTACAGAAAAAGTTTCGGGCAACCTGCATATCATTGTCGATGGCGGCTTTCAGCTCATCCAAGCCATTAAACTTTTTCTCTTCACGAATCTTCTGGCAAAACTCAATGGTTAAACGTTTGCCATATAAATCATCTGAAAAGTCGAATATATGAACTTCAAGCGAAGGCTCTGGAGTCCCCGCCACTGTAGGCTTGACTCCGATATTCGCTACACCTTGCCACTCGACCGTCTTACCGTCTTGATCTTGCACTGAACTTTCATGGCAAGCCGCAACCGTAATTTCCGTTGCCTTCACCGCATAAACCCCTGTCATAGGCAGTTTATTGCGCTGTAAAATAACATTCGCCGTCGGCACACCAATCGTACGCCCTAACTGGCGGCCATAACCAATGCGGCCACTCATACGATAAGGGCGACCTAATAGTTTATTGGCCGACTCTAAATCATTAGCACTCAAGCATTCTCTCACTCGCGTACTGCTTACGCGCTCACCTTCTAGCTCAAAGGTTTTAGTATCTTCAACGCTGAAGCCGCTTTCACTACCCGTCTTCTGTAGCAGCTGATAATCACCGGTACGGTCGCAACCAAAGCGGAAATCGTCACCCACGATCAGATGACTGATCTTCAATCCATCCAATAATATCGATTGAATAAACTGATCCGCACTCATCGAGCGTAATTTTTGGTTAAACGGCAGACACAATACATAGTCGATGCCGAAACTGGCGAGGTCTTGTAACTTCTCACTCATATTCGCCAGACGCGCAGGGGCTTGATCCGGTGCGAAAAACTCACGGGGTTGGGGTTCAAACATCATCACCACAGTCGGTAATCCGTGTTTTTCACCCTGCTTTTTCAACTGCTGCAAAATCGCCTGATGCCCTAAATGAACACCATCGAAGTTGCCAATTGTGGCCACACAGCCACAAAAGTCGGTTGGAATGTTGTATAACCCGCGAATAAGGCGCATACAGCCGATAAACCCTGCCTAAAATAACTGCGGGATTATAGCGACTTGGCCAGCAAGTGAACAGCAGAATTAGCCCCTGAATAACTTATGACGCACCTTATTACGATAGGCGGAAGGGCTTTGACCTGAATGTTTGTTAAAGATGCGTCCAAAATGACTGACATCACTATAGCCAATGGCTGAGGCGATATCTGTAATCGTCATATCAGTATTTTTCAATAAGTCTCTGGCTTCAACACAACGTAAGTTCTGTTGATACTGCCCCATCGTTTTCCCACTCACCATTTTAAAGCGCCGAGTAAGCTGGCGTGTACTCAATTTAAGCTGATCCGCCAAAGCCTCAAGCTGTAAATTCTGACTCAAATTCTGCTGATACCAACTTTGAATGCTCGCAACGACTTCATCCGGATGCTGATGGCCCATTTCCGCATGATAAACCTTACTCTCAAATGGCTTTCGCACTTCCGGAGAAAACTGCTGCTCCACCTGCATTGCCAGGTTTCGACCAAAAACTAAATCTAACCAATGCACCATCATGTCCGCGGCAGAATTCACACTTGCCGCACAATAAATACGCCCAGATTGGGTCAGCAAATGCTTTTTCTGCAAGTTAACCAAGGGGTAATCGCGAGCAAATTGCTCTAAATAATGCCAATGGGTCGTCGCCGCTTTGCCATCCAACAAGCCAGCTTCTGCCACTAGGCTAACCCCTGTGCCCACAGCGACGATACTGGCTCCAGACAAATACTGACGTAATATCCAAGGAACGCTAGTGTCTTTATGCATTCGAATCGCATTCGCAGGGTTACGCCAAAGCGCTGGCACCACAATCAGGTCTGTGGATTCAATATCCGATAACAAACAGTGTGGTCGAACCTGAAACCCTCCTAATAAAGATAAGGGCTTTAAATCAACGGCCGCCACTTCAATCTTAAAATCAGTATTCTGGACGCGATTCACTTTCAATCGAGCCCTTGCTGCTTCTAACATTTCCATGGGATTCGCCGCACTTGAGCCCAGCATTTGCTCAATAGCAAGAATCGTAATGTGCCGAATTCGCTTTCCTGCAGCGCTATTTTTTTCACTCATTATTTATCGATCGCCACGCATTCGTCATCAGTGTTTTTCTTTACAGTCTTTCAATATGTCTTTTTTAGCATAATTTACGTCCCTTTCATCCTAATAAGTCTTTTTCTTCTCAGCTCATAATGGCCCTAGTCCGTTCATTCACAAGGAAGCTTTATGTGCTCGCAAACCACCTCACGATCCGATTCCCAAAATAACTTACAAAAGCCTGTCATCATTACCGGTTATGGGGGCATTAGTGCCGCCGGAAGAAGTTCGGGAGGGCATGCATTTCGTCGTATTATTTTTGATGCACTCAGCGCACAAAAGCAACAATCAACCCTGCGTAGCCTGGCACAGGTGATGTCACTGCAAGACTTTGATATTACTTCTAAACAGAATTCAGACTATCTACTCGACCATAGTCTTATTCGCCAATGGGATAACATTCACTGGAATGCGAACAAAGTGCCTTTTCACTCTTCATTTATTGATGAACAGAGCCAAACTTGGTGGAAACTCGATTATAAAAAATCGGCGGTTCAGTGTGCCGCCCAAACCCCAAAAGGCTTTGACCCCGCTTTACTATACCCGTCGCATCACCACCCAAGAGGATTACAAATGGCCGTCTATGGTGCCTCTGATGCCATTCAATCAATGGGAATGGAATGGGAAGACATACAATCGAAATTAGAGCCTGATCAGATTGGTGTTTATGCCGGCGCCGCGATGGGGCAATTAAGTCAAGAAGGCCATGGCGGCATGATGCAAGCCGCCAGCCTTGGAAAACGCACGAGCTCAAAACAATGCGCATTGGGCTTAGCTCAAATGCCTGCGGATTTTATTAATGCTTATGTACTCGGCAATGTCGGCGCAACCGGCACTATGGTCGGAGCGTGTGCGACTTTTTTGTATAACTTAAAACTGGCCTGTGACGATATTCGCTCAGGAAAACGCCGATTAGTCATAGTAGGGACCAGTGAAGCTCCATTAGAGCCTGAGATTGTGGAAGGCTACAACGCTATGACAGCTTTGATTACAGAAAAGAAATTACGCCAACTTGATGGTCTTGATGCAACATCAGAAAAAAACTCAGAAAATGAAACTGAGTTTAAGCAAGCGAGTCGCCCTTTCGGAGACAATGCAGGGTTCACCCTTGCGGAGTCCTCCCAGTTTTTTGTCCTCTGTGATGAAAAGTTAACCCTGGAATTAGGCTTAACTATTTATGGCTCAATTGGCGATGTCTTTATCCACGCTGATGGCTATAAAAAATCCATCTCAAGCCCTGGGATCGGTAATTACATCACCATGGCAAAAGCTATGGCGGCCGCGGAAAAAGACCTAGGAAAAGAAGCGCTATGTCAGGGCAGCTATGTACACGCTCATGGCAGCAGCACGCCACAAAATAGAACCACAGAATCTGAAATATTTTCTACCCTTGCAACGGCCTTTGACATAAAAGGTTGGCCCATTACGGCAATCAAGGCACATCTAGGCCATTCTTTAGCATCCGCCTCAGCCGATCAACTTTTTACCAGCTTAGGCGCATGGGACGAAGGGATACTACCTGGAATTACTACCACCGACAAAGTCGCAGATGACGTCGAGCAAAAGAATTTACGCTTTCTATTACAGCACGAGAGGTTCGATCCTAAAGCCATGCCTCTGACATTTTTAAACGCCAAAGGTTTTGGTGGTAATAACGCAACTGCTTATATTATTTCACCTCATCAAACCAAGCAGCGCTTAAAAGAAAGGCTAGTGAAAAACGCTGATTCAGCTTGGCAAAATTATGAGGACAAAAATACCGCCGTCATACAGCAGATGGGACACTATGATCTCGCGATGTTAAAAGGAGAGATTAAGCCCCGCTACCATTTTGGCAAAGACGTATTGGACCCTAGTGATCTCGTTATTACAAATTCTGAAATACACATTGCAGGGCATGCTAAAGCGATTAAATTATGAGTCAGTATCAACCAAGCTAAAATCTATTCCCCTATATTCACTGTCCAATGCTGCGCATAAACTCCAAACGCTGCTCAGTCATTGGGTTTTCATAGGGAATCGATTCAAAATCATTCAAATCAACTTTATCGACAGAATAACTATCTGCCGCTAAACCAAATTCTTCAGCCATCCCCGGGCGTTCTGATTTCTTTACCAAGGTAATTCCCTGCAAACGAAACGGCCCACTGAAGCCCTTATCTCGTAAGACTAAGCCTTGGACTTTCGCATCTAAGGTATTAGACCCGCTACTTAAGCGCTGCTTTGCAATAATAAAACTAATCGCCGAATTTGAAGGCGCATCAAATAAGCTGCCTGATACTTGATAATAACCCGATTTATCCGCTTCAATATTAATCGGTATAATCAGGTCATTACCTTCGATTCGCTGACGGCCTAAGCCGGTAATTTTAGCAATGCTCTCGACTATTTTAATCGGCGCACTTTGAATCACGGGTGACTCGCCATTAAACTCTACTTTAACAATGATGCTATATTCAGCATCGCTCATTGGCTCTAATTCCGCACTAGGGTCAAATTCGGCTAACAGCGTACGCTGCCCCTTCTGCTCAATATCCATTCGCTTTTTCATTGGCCAATGAGCCTTTTTATCCCTCGCCATGACTTCTACGGTCAGTTTCGTAATGGCATCGAGTCCTTGCACTGAAGATTTAATCTGAATATCCGCAGTAATTATTTCTCCAAGCGAAAAGCGATAATTTTTGGGTTTAATTAAAATACTGACGTTATGACCATCAATATCATATGCCCTTGGGCTTTCATGACTTTGATTTGGATTTATCAAGTCAGTTTGTTCCGCAGACAAATATAAGGAATAAGGTGCATATTTTGAGCGTTGCTCATAAATGTCCGCTACTCGCTGCATTTCATGCTGCATGCCCTCATCAACAGAAAGGGTCGGCAAGGTTTTGGCTGAAACGTTATGGCCGGGCTTGATGATTGGGTCTGTTATTGGCTGCAACTCAATATCATTAGCTATCACGGTTACTGCCGTGCTTTGTTTCGTATCTTCTTGAGAGTTTTCAGAAGACCCCCACAACCAAACCGTTCCTAATACGATCACAGTAGCCAACACAAGCAACTCCTTACGCTTCTCAAAAATCGACATAAATAGCCTCAAAGGAAAACAGACTCAATTCCAAATAAATCCAATTAAAATTAGATCCAATAAAAAAGGGATGATAATAATCATCCCTTTTAAATACTCTTAGTAACCATCACTTAGTTCTAACTCTAAGAATAGTTGTTAATAGCAATTTTACTGGTTAAAAGTCTCGTAAATGATTTCTGAAACCATCTTATCTCCCGAACCTTTCACATACTGATACTGATCCGCTGAAGCCCAAAAGCCATACCACCATGGTTTATAGTCATAAACATAAGTATCAAAGTTCACGCTCAAGCCATTACTAGAAAAACTGTTACGCACATACGCTAGTTCATCATCAATCGCATTGGTTGTACCGTAGAAACTCATAATACCGGCATGAGAAATATTCTCGCCCTGTAAAATCGGATAGTTGTTATAAACCAAACCATCTGGGCCATTAGCCGCATCAACCCAGCCATCCATTTCTACACGAGTTGAACACGAATCAATACCGCGAGCGTTAATCGCACCGCATGCAGAATGAAGTGCGACGACAGAATCATCAGTGCCATTCAAGATCGCTTTTGAAGTCATATACGCATCATCACCGCCGCCGGCAAAGCGCAAGCGTGGAATGCTATTCGGAGTCGTCGCGATATTACGCGCCGTCGTCACCTGCAAATCATACATGGTGCCTAAGTTATCAGGCATGGTGGTCGAACCACCGGTAAAGTAACTTAGCGCTGCTTTGAAAGGAGAAACATACCAAGAATCATTTTGCTGTAAATCAACCGCTAGATCCGCTAATTCAGAACCACCACCCGCTCCAGCTAAATCGATAGACGCCAGAACATTCAAAGCAGGCTTACCCGCCGCTGCTAACCAGGTATCCATATTATCAAACACGTAGCGTGCAACCAGGTCCCCAGTCGAGTGAGTCACAAAGATACAACCGTTAGCACAAGCATTCGCATCAGAAAGCTGCATCACCACATCATAAGCACGTTCAGCCGTCTTACCCGCGACACGCTCATTGGTATCCCAATCAATGCGATAATCACCTTTATCTAACCAATAATCATCCCAATAATTAACCGCACTCTGAGTAAGTTGTTCATCAGTTTGCTTACCTTCATACAGTACCGCAGATTGCAGACCATGAACCAGAACCACATTGTGTCCTGCCATTTGTGCATTCGCAGTTGTTGCCGCTAGCATTAAACCAGACGCAGCCGCGAGGCTCGCTAAATTAAATTTCTTCATACCAAAAACCTGTTTCATTATATTTATTGGTTTTGGCTATTCCTTAAGCACGTTATGCAACCTTGCTAAGTCATCATGTTTTATAAGACTGCATTGATACTATGCGGATAAAGATGGGGGTTCTGTAATGAGATGTATCTGGTTATTTGTTAACCCAATTCATGTTTTATACTTACAACCTAAGAAATTCAAGGAGTTAAGAAAAATAGAAATGATTGGGTTATTCAATCTGAATGTTTTTATTTGTAATCTCGTAGTAAAGATTGTCACTTTAGAAACAAAAATACAGAGTTTGAATATTGGTACGTTAGTGAAGAATTACGGGAAAAAGCATTTCACCACGGAGGGCACGAAGGCGCCTTGCTACACGGAGAAAAGCGAAGAAAAGGGCTAATAAAAAAGAATTTAAAAAATTAAGCGTTTTAACGGGGCTTTGTAGAATTTATGCATAATTTTCATACGGAGCCGTTAATTAAAATATTGTCTTTTAACCGATCTGCACTACCTCTTCTTTCCTCTGTGTAGCGCAGCGCCTCCGTGATCTCCGTGGTGAATCCGCTCTTATCTTTTAAAAGCGAGCCCCTTTAAGGTGGCTAGGACGTAAGCCAAAGATAATAAGCATCGCAAAATAAACTGCCACTCCAGCCCCTACGATCGCCGACATCCAGCCAATGCGCTGCCAAGTGCCCCACTCCAACCACTGCTGAGCATCGCCCATCATAAAGTACATCACCGCAAATAAGGCAGCATTTGCAATCAAAACCTTAGGTACAAAGGCCAACCAACCTGGCTGTGCTTTATAGTGCCCCGTCGCCTTCAAACCACGATACAACATATAGGCATTAAAGAAGGCCGATAGTGAAGTCGCTAGCGCAAGTCCTGCATGCTGAAACGGCCCCACTAATGCCAAATTCAATACCATATTGACGACCATCGCCTGAATACCAATTTTCACTGGGGTCTTAGTATCTTGGCGCGCGTAATAGCCTGGGGCTAGTACCTTAATCAGCATAAAGGCAAACAGTCCCGTGCCATACGCTTGCAAGCTAAGGGTCATCTTACCAATATCGTAGGGGGTAATTTCTCCATGGAAAAAGATGGTCGCCATTAACGGCGTTGCTAATACAACTAAAGCCAAAGCTGCAGGCAAGGCGAGTAAGAAAATCATCCGCGTCGCCCAATCTAAGGTTTGGGCAAAGTGCTGTGGATTATCTTCTGCATGCTTCTTCGATAACGCCGGCAATATCACCACGCCGATAGCGATAGCAAAGATACCCAATGGCAGGTTATTTAAGCGATCTGAATAATACAGCCAGCTGACACTACCAGGTTCTAAAAAAGAGGCTAATAACGTATCCAATAGCAGATTGATCTGACTGACCGATACCCCAAACAGCGCAGGCCCCATCAACTTAAGAATGCGCCCCACCCCTTCTTGCTTAGGCTGATAAGTAGGACGAACCAATAAACCTAAACGCGCAATAAACGGCAATTGGAATAAGAACTGTAATGCCCCGGCCATAAAGACACCCCAAGCAAGAGCGTATAGCGGTTCTACAAACCAACTGGTCATCACTAGGGTCGAAAAGATCAAGCAGATATTGAGCAAGATGGGGGTAAATGCAGGCACCGCAAAACGACCGTAAGCATTCAAAATACTGCCCGCGAATGCCGTCAATGAAATAAACAGCAGATACGGAAAAGTAATCCGTAACATATTCCCTGTTAAGGCAAATTTTTCCGCATCACCACTAAAGCCTGGAGCAAACACATACGGTAACCAAGGTGCTAGTAACAAAGCGACAATCGTCACCAAAAATAAAACTAACCCTAACACTCCAGAGACACTAGCAATGAGCAGCTTAACTTCGGCCACACTGCGCTGAGTTTTGTATTCAGACAAAACCGGCACAAAAGCAACCGAAAACGCCCCTTCAGCAAACAAGCGGCGTAAAAAGTTAGGGATTTTAAAAGCAACGAAGAAAGCATCTGCTCGAGCACCAAAGTACTGAGCCACAACAACATCACGCACCAAGCCCAAAACTCGGCTTAATAAGGTCATAAAACTGACAATACTGGACGACTTTATTAACGAAGCCGGTTTAGTGACTGCTTTATTTGAGCTTTCAGGCTGAGACATACTGCTTCCGTGCGGTTATAACCAATTATTTTTCTTGTGCGCGTTTTACACGAATAACCTGACCTGCAATCTCAGTCGCATTCAACGACTTCATCGCGGCTTTACCATTACCCGGCCCAGGCATTTCAACAAAACCAAAGCCTTTAGAGCCACCGGTTTTCTCATCCATTACCAAGGTACACTCGGCTACTTCACCATAAGGAGCAAATAGTGCTTCAAGATCTTCTTCAGTAAGAGAACGAGAAAGGTTGCGGATAAGTAGTTTCATAACAAGACCTAAATTGAATCGGTGAAAGCAGCTTGAATAAGCTGAATATAATATGACGGATATCTTAGCAGATATTGCAATAACAATTTAGCCAATTCTTAGTTATGAACTGATTAAAAAACCAACAATTTAACTAAGTTAAAGAAATAACTGCACAGGTATAGGGTAAAAGTAAGAGCAACAAAGTTATGCTATTAGTTATCCTTGTAGTTACCCACAGCATCTGTGGATATTATTATGATAAGTGCCATTCTAAAGCCTAAATAACGCTTATAAAATATAAAAACAAGTCTTGTATTGAAGAAAAATATAAATAATTTGCAACTTTTTCCACAGCGTAATTTTCTTTAAAAAAACCCTCTAAACCATTGACTTTACTGGGTTTAAACAAATTCAAACAATTGTTCGAAAAAGCAACAATTTAACTCAAGTGGTGATAAAACAAGGGCTGCAGGCGGTTATAAATATTTTATACCCATATTTATCCACAGAACTTGTTGGTAACTTGATATCTCTCAACTTTGGCCTAGGTTTTACCTCAAAATTATTCCTATAAACTATAATTAAGCCATCAAAATACTAAACGGCCCACACTGTCTCATGACTTACAAATCACCGCTGTACTCTGAGCTATCGACTAACCAAGATATTAGCTATTGGCGCCTCGCTAGCCGTATTGAATCAGGTCGAGGAGAAGTACTACGCCGAGTCGCTCAAGGAGAGGCACTGGCGGACACTCTTAACCTGCTGTGTGAAAAGGCCGAAGATTATAATCCCGACATGATGTGCAGCGTTTTATTATTAAACCAAGAAACGTCCACACTACACCCTATTGCTTCCGCTTCTTTACCTGCCGACTATTGTGCGGCCTTAGATGGCGTACAAATTGGTCAAGGGGTAGGATCTTGCGGTACAGCAGCTTTTCAGAAGCAACGAGTCATCGTTGAAGACATCAATAGCCACCCCTACTGGGCCCAATACAAAGCCTTGGCGCTAGGTGCCGGTTTACAAGCTTGCTGGTCAGAGCCCATTATAGGAGCTGAAGGTAAGGTCTTTGGTACCTTCGCCATGTATTACGCTCAACCTAGAACACCTATCGAAGAAGACATCCAGTTTATTGAAACCAATGCCAGCCTTGCAGCAATTGTATTTGAAAATGACTCAGCCCGCTGCCAACTGATTGAAGCTAATAAATTGCTTAGCCAAACTATCGATGAACGCAATCAGCAATTAGTTGCAACCAATGAAGAGCTGTCTAAAGTTTTAGTACAACAAGCCTTAGATAACTCACAATCTTTGAAAGTAGCAAAAACACAAACCACGACAAAAATACTTGCTGGCTTTGCTCATGAGATCAATACCCCAGTCGGAGTCGCGACCACAGCAACCAGCTTTACCGAGCAAACAATCACGCAGTTCATTAATAGTATTGAAAATAATCAGCTATCAAAAAATGATGCATTAGTGCGTTTAAACGAAATGAAAGATTCCGTTCATCTCACCGAAAGCAGTTTAAAAAAAACCGCCGCCTTGATTGCGCAATTTAGAGAGATTGACATATCCCTTGCCGATTACGATAAAAGCAAATTCTTAGTCGATGAACTTATGCAGGATTTTAGCGATCATATACAAGAAAAATTAGGAGCTCATGCTTTAGAATTTGAAGTCGAAAAAAATACAACTTGCCACTCAAAGAGTTCACTTTGGCAAGTGCTCTCTCAATTGGTTGACAACTCCCTTGAGCATGGATTTATTCATATGGATTCAGGACTCATTTCAATTCATATCAACCAAAATAATGAGAACCTGATCATCAACTATCAAGATAATGGCATCGGTATCTCTGCGGATGAACGAACATCAGTATTTGACCCCTTCTTCTCAACCAAAAGAGAAAGCGGAAAAGTCGGCCTAGGATTAAACGTGATCAACAATACCATCAGCAATACTTATCATGGACAAATAAAGCTGATGGATTCCCCACTGGGTGTGCGTTATGAGATCAGCATCCCACTGACTTTTTAAGCACTCAGTAGATTATAAAAGAATTTTCATCGCTTCGATTACGGGAGGATTTTTTTCTGCTAATGCATCCAGCACCGGCTTGTGCAAACGGCGTTTATGCTCAGCAAAAATAGCTCGGCTCTTGCTAAAAGTTTTAGCAAATTCTAAAGCACCTTCATTTAACGACTCTGCGGAATCAAAAGTACGATCAATAAAATTAGCCTCCGCCATTTCCTCTGCGCCCAACTTTCGACCGGTTAAGATCATATCGTTGAACTTATACTGAGGAATCGCTTTTAATATCACATCAATCAAACCCGGTACAAATGGAATATTCATATCCACTTCAGGGAAACAAATATAACCGCGATCACTGCGAGCAAAACGGAAATCACAGGCCGAAGCTATCACGATGCCATTACCAAAGGTATGACCATTCATCGCAGCAATAATCGGCATAGGGTATTGCATCATGAGTGTATAAACTTCATCCATAGTAGAAAGAAAGGCTTTTACGTCATCCTTCTTTCCACCTTGAATACTGCTCATTAACCACATCACATCAATACCCTGGCTCCAGTTTTTTTCATCACTAGAAGCCAAGATCAACGCTTTATTGGTTTTTTCTTCTTCAACTTGTTTTAACAAGCCTAAAAGCTGCTGGGCAAATTCTAGGTTATTGGCGTTCTTGCCATTATCCATAGAAATAATCGCAACCTTGCCTTCGTTGCGCAAACTCATTAAAGACATTTTCAGTTACTCTTCATTATCTTAGAAAAGATAAAAAGCGGTTAACCACAGAGGACACAGAGCGCTTCGCTACACAGAGGAAAGATAATGAGAAAGGAAAAAAGACAGAATCATAATGTGCCACTTACACGTTATTAACCTTAGCTAAATATAACCTTTTACTCTTTTTACTTTTGCTTTCCTCTGTGTCCTCTGTGCCCTCGGTGGTTAACCGCTCTTCGCTTTTTATTCGTCAGTCAAACCTGCAAGCGGAGCCACACTACCACGTACATAAGCATCCGCTTCTTGCACAAACAAATCAGGCATCAAGTCCGTCTTATCACTTTCAGGATTAGCACGATACTGTTCAAAATCTTCCACACCTTGAGTACGTAAGAAGTCTTCATCAATTAATAACTGCCCCGTGATTTCACGGTTTTCAGTTTTCAATAATGCAAACGCGGCATCGGCCATGATCTTAGGCCCACGAGCACGATCAAATGACTGCTTGCCACCAAACGATGTCGCTGCAGTATGAATCACAGTACGAGGCCATAGTGCGTTTACTGCGATGCCATAGCGCTTAAATTCATCCGACATGCCCATGGTTAGCATAGACATACCGTATTTAGTCAAGGTATACGGCGAGTGGTTACGCATCCAACGGCGATCTAAATCCAACGGTGGCGAGAAACTTAAAATGTGACCATTTTCAGACTTCTTCAAATGCGGCAACGCTTTCTGGCTTAACAAGAAAACAGCGCGGAAGTTCACTTGCATCATAAGATCCAGCTTTTTCAGCGGCGTTGATTCAACACCAGCTAACGCAATCGCACCAGCGTTATTAATGATGGTATCGATGCCACCAAACTTCTCAACGGTAAGCTTGATTAAGTTATCGATGTCTTCTTCGCTGCGTACATCCACTTTAACTGCAAGGCCTTGACCGCCAGCTTCTTCAACTTCTTTAACAACAGAATGAATCGTACCTTCCAGTTTTGGGTGAGGCTGATCAGACTTAGCGGCGATGACGATATTTGCGCCTTCAGCTGCACACGCTAAAGCTACTTCACGGCCGATACCACGGCTAGCGCCTGTGATGATAATTGTTTTATTTTTCAATGAACTCATAATAAATTCCTCAAGCCTAAATTTCTCAATTCTAAGTTACGATAAATTATTCAGCTTCAGTAGCCGTAATCTGAATTAATTTCTGGCGACCTTTAACTTGATCACCCGCCAGGACTAATACTTCTGCAATGGTGCCAGCCACACCCGCTTTAAGAGGATGTTCCATCTTCATTGCTTCTAATACGGCTAACGTCTGACCAACTTCTACAACATCACCGACTTTCACCATCACATCAACCATAGCACCATCCATCGAGGCTAATACCTGATCAGAGCCACCTTGGTTCTTCTTCGCCGACTGTAAGCTAATATCGGTAAAGGTTAAATTGCCGTAACGAGCTGCTAGATGAACTTGCTCACACCCTAGGGCTTCACCTTCGCCTTTAGTACGACTATAAACCACACTGCGAACGATGCCATCATGCAAATACTTTAAAGTATTTTCTGTCTGCTCCAACACGGTTAAAATAATCGGAGCGATGCTTTCATCGGTCGAAACAGACTCAATAGATATTAGCTCAGTCGTAATTTGATTATCGGCTTTGCTCAATGCCAATTCAAATGTCTGCTCTTCACATGCAAGCTTAATAAAACGACTACCGATTTCATTATTATGCCAGCCTGCGCTGCCAGTATTAACCGCACATAAAATCGCAGCCGCTAAAGCAACTTCTTGATTTTGAGCTTTTAGTGCTTGCAAGCTTGGATCTTGATTAAAATCATCACCAATAAACGCAGTCGTTGCTTCACCTTGAATAAAGGTTTCGTTGCGCAAGATAGCCGCTAAGAAAGCACGGTTATCTTTAATACCTAATAAGTGGCTATCTTCAACTGCACGCACTAAACGACGGCGAGCTTCTTCACGGTTTTCACCATAAGCAATAATCTTCGCTAGCATAGGGTCATAAAACGGACTAACGACTTGCCCTTGTGCGATACCCGAATCAATACGAATACCATCACCTGACGCCGGCTGCCACAAGTTTAATAAACCTGTTTGCGGAATAAAGTTAGCACCTGGATCTTCAGCGTATAAACGCACTTCCATCGCGTGACCGGTTAATGTCACATCGTCTTGGCTGATCGAAAGTGTATCCCCCGCTGCAACACGTAGCTGCATGGCGACTAGATCTAAACCGGTAATTAATTCTGTTACCGGATGCTCAACCTGCAAGCGCGTATTCATTTCTAAGAAGTAAAAATTGCCTTCGCTATCGGCTAAAAACTCTACCGTTCCTGCACCGACATAATTACACGATTTAGCCGCATTAACTGCCGCCTCACCCATGGCTTTACGCATGTCAGGATTTACAAAAGGTGATGGCGCTTCTTCGACTACCTTTTGATGGCGACGCTGCACAGAACAATCACGCTCACCTAGATAAACCGTATTACCAAAACTATCGGCAAATACTTGAATCTCAATATGGCGCGGCTGCATCACTGCTTTTTCGATAATGAGTTCACCACTACCAAAGGCATTTAATGCCTCACTACGAGCCGATTTAATCAGCTCATCCAGATCATTCGCATCGGTAACCAAACGCATACCACGACCACCACCACCGGCGCTGGCTTTTAGCATTACCGGCATACCGATCTCAATCGCTGCATTCTTCAATACATCATCGGCTTGATCTGCGCCTTCATAACCTGGAATACAAGGTACACCCGCTGCAATCATAGCGATTTTCGACTGACGCTTACTGCCCATTAAATCAATGGCATCTGGGCGTGGGCCAATAAAGGTGATGTTGGCATCAACACAGGCTTTGGCGAATGCTGAGTTTTCGGATAAGAAACCATAACCTGGGTGAATCGCATCAGCGCCGGTTTTTTGTGCGGCGTCGATTAATTTTTCCGCAACCAAATAACTTTCGCCTACGGCTGCAGCGCCAATACAAATGGCTTCATCAGCAGCACTAACATGAGGGGCGTTAGCATCTGCTTCAGAAAAAACCGCTACCGTACGATAACCTAATGATTGTGCAGAACGAATAACACGGACCGCAATTTCACCACGGTTCGCCACTAATACTTTATTAAAACCTTGCGCTTGAGTACTCATGCTTATTCAGCTCCTACTTCAAGTTGAACATCTGCCCAAGCAGGCAAACGTTTTTGCATAAATGCAGCACCGCCTTCACGGCCTTCACCCATCACAGCATCAGCAAAATCCACAGCTGCTTGATCCAGCAATGGATTTAGCGCTTCGTGCTCAACACAATGAATCAGTGCTTTTGTTACTTTACTTGCTGCAGGCGCGCATTTAATCGCCAGCTTAATCGCCTTAGTCACTTCGTCTTCTAGTTGTTCAGCGTTTTCAACAACCTGATGAATTAAGCCAAGATTCAGCGCTTCGTTTGCTTTAATACGATTGCCAAACAAAGCCATACGACGGGTTTGAGTTAAACCAATACGCTTCACGACAAAGGGTGCAATTTGCGCAGGAATAATCCCTAAAGAAGTTTCAGGTAAACCAAACTGAGTTTTCTCAACCGCAATCGCTAAATCGGAAACACAGGCTAAACCAAATCCACCGCCTAATACCGCACCTTCTAAAGCACAGATAACTGCAGCAGGTAAATGGTCTGCTTTAGTAATCATGTGTCCAAATGCACGATTAAGCTCTATTAACGCTTGCTTATCAGCACCCGCTGATTGCATATCTTTAATATCACCACCGGCGCAGAAGTTGCTATTACCACCACTGATAATTAATACGCGATAATTTTCGTTTTCAACTTTTTCCATCACCGCCATTAGCTCATTCACCATTTTCAGGTTCATAGCATTGGCTAGCTTTGGACGGTTTAGCATCACACGTAATACAGGACTTTCGTCGTGTATTACTAGTGTTTCAAATTCTGGGTTTTCAAATTCTTGTTGGCTCATAAAAGATTCTCAGCTCACGCATTATATTAGCGTTAAATACATTGTTCTGAGTTGAAGCAATAGATGTTTTTTCTTAGCAGCGACAGGATGTCGCGGTAGAATCGCGCTACATGGACGTAGCATCGATTCGGCGGCTGAAAAAAGCATGTATTGATTCGACTAACCAAAACTCATTAATAAACTCAAATTATTTGCGTTTTTTCGGCAAAATATCCATGTACTTACAAATAATACCGATCATGATTTCATCCGCACCACCGCCGATAGAAGCCAAGCGGTTATCACGATAGAAACGAGAAACAACGTTATCCCACATGAAGCCCATACCACCCCAGTACTGTAAGCAGCTATCAGCAACTTCACGCACCAGACGACCTGATTTCAACTTAGCCATCGATGCAAGACGGGTCATATCTTCTTTATTTAGGTAACCTTCACATGCTTGATAAACCATGCAACGCAATGCTTCAATTTCAGTTTGCAATTCCGCCATGCGGAAATGGATCACCTGGTTATTAATCAAAGGCTGACCAAAAGTTTCACGTTCACGACAATATTCAATCGTGCTATCAACACAGATTTCCATCGACTTCAAAGACATAGCCGCAACGTACATACGTTCTTCTTGGAACTGCATCATCTGCATCATGAAGCCAGCGCCTTCGCTACCGATTAGATTTTTCTGCGGCACACGAACGTTGTCGAAGAATATTTGTGCCGTATCAGAAGAACGCATACCCAATTTATCAAGTTTCTCAGAGAAGGTAATACCCGCAGAATCCATGGGTACAACGATCAAGGATTTGTTCTTATGCGCTTTATCTTCAGAAGTATTTGCCAGTAGGCAAACAAAGTCAGCTTGAGTGGAGTTAGTGATCCACATTTTAGTACCGTTGATGATGTAGTCATCACCGTCTTTGACTGCAGTGGTTTTAATCGCCGCAACGTCAGAACCCGCACCCGGTTCACTCACCCCAATACACGCAACCATGTCACCGGCAACCGCAGGCGCTAAGAAGGTTTCTTTAATATAATCACTACCAAAACGAGCAAGCGCTGGTGTAGCCATACAAGTCTGCACACCAATTGCCATAGGTACACCACCACAGATGATGCCACCAAATTCTTCCGCTGCAGCAATTTCATAGGAGAAATCTAATCCCATACCACCCGCAGATTCAGGCTTAGAAATACCCAACAGGCCAAGGTCACCCATTTTCTTAAAAAGTTCTTTCGCAGGAAAAATACCGTCTTTTTCCCACTGATCAATGTGAGGATTAATTTCGTTCTCAACGAAATTACGAACGGTTCTTTTTATTTCTTTGTGCTCTTGAGTCATGATCATTTTATTATTCCTACTCTTTAATTTCTTTGTTCGTGCGTATATTGATACAACGCCGAAATTATTATTTTGCCAAGCAATGTTTTAGGTAATTCATTCTTTGCCACGCCGTAAACATGGCTCACTCTGTACATCCCTGTACTTCGCCCTACGGGCAACCTTCGGTTGTGCAAAATGGCTTTCCTGCCATTTTGTCCCTGTAGGCTCTATTGCAGCTCCCTGCTGCAGAAGGGCTTTGAACGAATCACCTAAAACATTGCCACGAATACCGTCTCTACTTAAGAATCGTCAACGAATATAAAGTTGACGGCTCTTGGTTTCTTCAAACTGTCACTATTGCAAATTAGATTGCTACTAGCTTTCGCGTATCGGTATTGGGTGTGTCGTTTAAGGCCGTCCCTTCCCATGGAAGGGAAGGCCGAGCCCCCATGGACGGGTTCACGGCGTGCCGCCTAACGACATACCCAATATCGATAGCAAGCGAAAGCGGTTAAGAAACCAAAACCGCTTCACGCTCTTTGTAGAATATTAAAAACGCGACACACCAAAACTATTACCTTGAAGAGAGCGATGCTTCTCTTCATCACACATGTCTAATAGCATTACCATTAGTTTGCGCGTATCACGTGGGTCGATTAAACCGTCATCCCAAATACGGGCAGTACCAAACAAGGCTGTTGAACCTGCTTCTAACTTAGCCGCCGTCATTTGCTCAATCTGATCCAGCATTTTCTGATCAGGCTCTTGCCCCATCTTCAACTGCTTCTCTTCAGTCACAATGCGTAAAACCTTACCCGCTTGTGCACCGCCCATCACCGCCGTTTTACTGTTCGGCCAAGCGAAAATAAAACGTGGATCCAAACCGCGACCACACATCGCATAATTACCTGCGCCGTAAGAACCACCAATCACAATAGAGATCTTAGGAACACGCGCGTTAGCAACCGACTGCAACATTTTCGAACCGTGCTTAATGATGCCACTCTTCTCAGAATCGGTCCCTACCATGAAGCCCGTAGTATTGTGCAAGAATAAAAGTGAAACCTGATTCTGGTCACACAACTGAATGAACTGCGCCGCTTTATTTGCACCCTTCGCCGTAATAGGACCATTGTTACCAATAATCCCTACTGCATGACCTGCGATCTTAATAAAGCCACACACCGTTTGAATATCAAAGTCGGGTTTAAAATCTTGGAACTCACTGCCATCAGCTATGCGCGCAACCACTTCACGAACATCGTAAGGCTTCTTAGAATCGCAAGGCACCACACCTAATAATTCATCAGCGCTGTATAATGGTTCGTCATAGCTTTTCTCAGCGCGTTGAGCCACTTGATCATTCCAAGGAAGGCCTGCCATTACTTCACGAGCAATGCGCACACCATCTGCATCATCTTCGGCTAAATAATCCGCCGTACCCGCGTCATAAGCGTGTAGCTCTGCACCACCTAGCTCTTCATCGGTGGCAATCTCACCGGTTGCCGCTTTTAATAATGGCGGCCCAGCTAAAAACATTTTCGTTTTATTACGCACCGCAATTATAAAATCAGATAAACCTGGCTGATAAGCACCACCTGCCGTTGCATTACCATGCACTACGGTTACCTGTGGAATACCCGCTGCGGATAAACGCGCTTGGTTAGCAAAGGCTTGTGCACCTGGAACAAAAACATCCGTGGCATACTGCAAGTTAGCGCCACCAGATTCGGCCAAAGTAATGATCGGTAATTTATTCGCACGAGCAATTTCTTGAATGCGTAAGGTTTTATCCAAACCCGCTGGAGAAATCGTACCGCCTTTAATTGCGCTATTATTCACCTGCAACATGCAACGTGCGCCAGCCACATAGCCGATGCCCGCAATGATACCGCCACCCGCGCCACTGCCATCTTTATCATCATGCATTTTCAAACCAGCAAGAGAACAAAGCTCTAAAAAGTTCGAACCTGCATCTAATAAAAGATTTAAACGCTCACGGGGTAATAATTTTCCACGCTTGCGAAATTTTTCTTTTGCTTGCTCGGCTTTGGCTAAAACTTTTTCTTCTACCGCGCGAAACTCATCAATAGCGACCTGCATTGCTGCGCAATTATTAGCAAAATCTTCGCTTTGAGTTTCAATTTCTGAGCTTAAAACAGCCATTACGCTAATGCTCCATTTTTGTCTGTATTTAAAATAAGTGCTTGGTAATTTTCTTCAGCTTGCCTTGCCATTTCAGCAGGTACAGAAATCGGCATATCTAATAGTTGCTGCGCCATGGCTTTACCCTGAGGATCAATACGTAAACTCGCAATACCGCCACCACCCAAGGCTTGTTCCAACATCAAGTTAAAAGCATCCAAACCCGGTAATGAATAAAGTTTTACATCACTACTCTCACCCATGATATGGGATAAGTAGCTACGAATTTTTTCTGGCTGCACCGCATTTTGAATATAAGGGAGATAAGCAGGATCACGGGCAAGAATACCCACGTTACAGTGATCGCCTTTATCACCACTGCGCGCCATGGCAAGATTAATCAATGCCGTCGTCGAATCTGTAGCTTCTATCTTAGCGACGTCATTAACCAAGGCCGAAGAAACTTGCCCGCCATCAGCTAAGCATTCGCCTTTAGCAATGGTCACGCTAGACGCTTGATCATTTAAGTTATAACTAACGCCAATTTCATCTTTAGGCCACAAGAAAGAAAACAAACGAATCATTGGGCTAGGCTTCGGACGACCGCCTACAAGTCCAGTTAATCCTGGCGCCATTGCGGTTGCCGCTTGAGCAATTTCACGAGCAAAAATACCCAAGGCTTTTTTATCTGGGTGATGGGCAGCAATCTTCACCACCACTTCACGATTATCTAAACCACGAGAATGTTCACCATACGTCGTCTCACTGCCCAATACTTCAATATCGGTGGCGGTAAAGTTGGCTAAACCCATGGCGTTGAAAATAAAGCTCACACGCTGAATAATACTTTCTGCAACTCGCTGGCCTTTCTCAACGGCTTGACGACCACCGATCATGAAAGATGCATTGCAGCGGAAGCCATCAATGTATGTAGCACTGACTTTATAATGATCCGAAGGTGCACGACCTTTCGCCCCAGAAACTAAAACATGATCGTCATCTAGTTGCTCTAATTTCACTCCAGTGAAATCACACGTCACGTCTGGCAATAAATACTGTGAAGGATCACCAATTTCATACAAGATCTGCTCACCAACCGTTCCGACAGAAATCAAACCACCGGTATTGTCAGGCTTGCTCACCACGAACGAACCATCCGCAACACACTCAACAATTGGAAAGCCCATATTGGCGTAGCCCGCTTCAACTAACTGCCAATCGGTAAAATTACCCCCAGTACACTGAGCGCCACATTCAATCACATGGCCCGCTAATGAACCTTGAGCTAACTGGTCGTAATCGGTTTCAGTCCAATCAAACTCATGCATGAGTGGGCCTAAAACAACCGCACTATCGACAACGCGGCCGGTAATCACAATATCGGCACCGGCGTTTAACGCATCACGTACTGCGCTCGCACCTAAATAACTGTTCACACTCAAACACTGCTCGGGAAACTCTTCCCCAGAGAACATCTCAACTACGCCAGCATCCGCAAACTCTTGCTGGCGCTTAACTAAATTATCACCTTCAACTGCGGCAACCTTAAGGTCCATTCCCGCTTTATCAATCGCCGCCTGCAGCGCAGCCACACAACCACGCACGTTAACCCCACCCGCATTACTCACAACCTTAATACCTTGCTCAGCAATCGGCTTAAGCAAGCGTTCTAAGGTCATCACAAAATCGGGGGCAAAGCCTGCCTCCGGATTCTTCATGCGTGCGCCTGCCATAATCGACATGGTCACTTCGGCAAGGTAATCAAATACCAAATAATCAATCTGGCCTTGTTTCACTAATTGCTGCGCCGCCATTGAGGTATCACCCCAAAACGCCGATGCACAGCCAATACGTACTTTCTTTTCAGTCATAGTTCGACCCTAAAAATTCACCCGTCTTACAGGTGGCTCAAATTCATAGCAGAATATCAATAACCAAAGACTACCAAGCAAGCGCTTGGTTTGTAAAGTACTCAATTCAATGTTATCTATACAGAGTAGATATAAAAGACCTAAAATTAAGTATTTTTAATCCTAATGAGCCCAAACATGAACCAGCCTTCGCCAACCCATCAGCGCTTGATAGATCAAGGCATCATCAATGCCCCCGATAGCGCCAAAGGCCGTTTATTACAGGCTGCTGCAACCCTTTTCAAAGAAAAAGGCTATGAGCGCACAACAGTAAGAGATTTAGGCAAGGCGGTCGGCATACAATCCGGTAGCTTGTTTCATCATTACCCCAATAAAGAAGCGATTCTGCGGGCTGTGATGGAAGAGACCATCCTACTCAATACCGAGTTAATGAAAGCCGCTTTAGCCGAAAGCCAACAACCAAAAGATAAAGTCCTTGCGCTGATTCAATGCGAACTTCAATCCGTATTGGGTGAAACGGGTGCCGCCATGACTGTCTTAGTTTATGAGTGGCGTTCGCTAAAAGAAGAAAACCAGCAACACATACTGAAGCTGCGTGGAATTTATGAAGATTTATGGATCAATGCATTAACCGAAGCGAAAGCATCAGGATCTGTCGTTATTGACCCATTTGTATTAAGGCGTCTACTCACAGGAGCGTTAAGCTGGACAGTGAATTGGTACCGCCAAGAGGGTGATCTTACAATTGATCAACTAGCCCAAATGGCATTAAGCCTCGCAATCAAACCGTCTTAACTTACTAACTGCTTAAAAAACACAAATAAGCCATTGAATTTTATGGTTTTTTTGTTAACTTAACCGTTAATAAGCAAAGGCGATATTATTTCCTGAATTGCCTGTTGACATTACAGGCTCGACTCTGGATAATTCACGCCCTTAATTTTACTAAATAATTCCCAAAGGAGCCGACTATGGCAAATTCCGCTGGTTCAAAAAAACGCGCACGCCAAGCTGTAGTACGTCGCTCTCGTAACGTAAGCCTTCGTTCTATGGTTCGTACTTCAATCAAGAAAGTACAAGCTGGTATCGACGCAAAAAGCTATGACGAAGCACAAGCTGCTTTAACTAACGCTATGCCTTACATCGACAAGATGGTTACTAAAGGTATTTTGCACAAGAACAAAGCTGCTCGTACTAAGAGCCGTTTAAATACTGCAGTTTTAGCTCTTAAAGGCTAATTGCTAAGTATTTAGCTTAAGCCTAACTTACTCAGCGGAGTAAATTCAGAGCTTAAACAAAAAAACCAGCTTCGGCTGGTTTTTTTGTGCCTGTCACTTTCCTGATTCAGACCATATCACTCTATTACCGAATAAATATTCGACTATGATTAAATAAACCATCAATAAAGCGGCATGGCGCGCACCCTAATGTTTAAAACCTTTATTTTCACACTCGTCACAGCCATTAACCTTATTCAGGCTACCTATACATTCGCTGAAACATCAGCCCCCATAGGCATAACACTTACCATGGGCACCTCCAATGGCCCACCCTATATGATTCAAGCATCTGAATCCGGCTTGGATATTGACATCCCTCGCGCAGCAATGAAGAAAATTGGTTTCCCTTTAAGATTAGAATTTTATCCTCTATCGCGAGCCATTCACGAATTACAATTAGGCCGCATACATTTAACCGCCCCTTTCTTTACCTCCGCGCCTAAAGGTATCTTTGTCTCAGATCCTCACATCGAATATAGACCCAGCGTCATTACACTTAAGACAATTGATGAAATGACAGACCTTCATCAACTCAAAGACTACTCTATCGCTACCTTTCAAGGTGCTACAGGCTATTTTGGTGATCAATTTTATTATGCTAGTAAGCAATCACCTGATTATGTAGAGCATCATGACATGGGGAAGTTAGTTGATCTCTTAATGAGCCAACGCTATCAAGTAGTGGTATTGGACTACTGGATCTTTCGCTACTTTCTATCCAAATCTAGATTTGCAGAACAGCTGAGCCAAATTAGATTTCATCCACTTCTGCCTCGGGTTCCTGCCGCTGTCGCTTTCAATAATGAAGACTTACGCAATCAATTTAACCAAGGGCTTAAATTGATAAAAGAAGATGGCAGTTATGATGAAATAATTCAAAAATATCAGCGCAATGAATAAGACCGATATTTCCTTATAATTTCTTAATCCACTCGAGTATTCTACCAACAACAGAGGTATTGGATTGACCAAAATGATTTTCAATTTTTATCTTCATTAACAAACTATTTATGTAGAATGAACGCTAATTATAAAAATTGGCCTAATCGGAAATCATAAATGGACCCTTATCAAGCAACCTATACCACCCCGTTAGAAATGCTTTATCAATGGAATGAACAAGTACCTAATCGTATTTTTCTACGCCAACCTATTCATGGGGAACACAAAACCTTCACTTGGGCACAAGTTAATGATCAAGCACGCCGCTTGGCCTCGGCACTACTTGCTCAAGGCCTAACGAAGGGCGATCGCGTTGCTATTTTTTCTAAGAATTGTGCTGAGTGGTTTGTCAGTGATTATGCTATCCAACTAGCGGGCTTAATCAGTGTTCCTCTCTACCCCATGCAAACACCCGATTCGTTAGAATACGTACTAAAGCACAGCGATTCAAAAGTCATCATTATCGGTAAGCTCGATGGCGCAAAAGAAATGGAATCAGGTATTCCAGAAAATCTAATTCGCCTATCTATGCCCTACGATGTCGACATGCGCATTGATCTGCAGTGGAATACCCTATTAGCCAGCCAAGAACCTATAGTTGAAAGCCCAGTTCATCCTATGGATGACTTAATGACCATCATCTATACCTCGGGCACGACTGGCAACCCTAAAGGTGTAATGCACACCTACCGCAGCTTTAGCTCAGGGGCACAAAATGCGACACGCGTACTGAAGATAAATAAAGACGATCGCTACTTATCCTTTTTACCACTCTCTCATATTGCCGAGCGCTTTATGGTTTTAGGTTGCTCGACTTACGGCTGCAGTGACGTCTCGTTTGTAGAGTCTCTAGATACCTTCTCTGACAACTTACAAACTACGCGTCCAACACTTTTATTTTCAGTGCCGCGTTTATGGCAAAAGTTTCAACAAAACGTGACGGCAAAAATTCCGCAGAAAAAGCTAGACCGCTTATTAACGATTCCCTTAGTGAAAACTTTGATTCGCAAGAAAATAAAAAAGGCGATGGGACTCGATAAATCTCGTATATTAATTTCCGGCGCTTCTCCAATCGCATTGAATTTATTGCAATGGTACAAAGATATCGGCATTGAAATTAATGAAGGTTACGGCATGACCGAAAACCTAGCCTGCGGACCTGCACTTAATCTACCCGGCGCCGTCAAAATTGGCACCGTAGGTTCAATTCATGCAATGCCTGATACCGAAACAAAAATCACTGAAGAAGGCGAGATCATTACGCGTTCTCCCACCTTAATGACAGGCTATTATTTAGAACCAGAAAAAACTGCCGAAACAATTCGTGATGGCTGGTTGCATACGGGAGACAAAGGTGAAATTGATAGCGAAGGCTATCTAACCATTACGGGCCGAATCAAAGACGTATTCAAAACCAGTAAAGGGAAGTTTGTTCAACCCAATAAAATTGAATGCTTATTGCAACATAACAACCTAATTGAACAAGTCTGCGTCAGTGGCTCTGGTGCGCCTCAGCCAATTTGCCTCATCGAATTATCCGAAGCAGCTAAACAACAAGCTACTTCGAATAAACAAGAAGTCGAAGACAGCATTCGAGCAACCATTCAATCCGTTAATCAACAGATTGAACATCATGAAATGATCGAACGCTGCTTTATTATTGCTGACATTTGGACACCCGATAATGGCATGCTAACCCCAACCATGAAGATCAAACGTAATATGGTAGAAAAACACTACCAAAAATTATGCGACCAACATGGTAACGATAAAACCGACATTATCTGGGCCGGTAAACAACTATAAATCTTTTTCTGGCCAAGCCATTAGGCCGCCAGTTTCGTGCAGCTCAACAGGGTGTTCTTCATCCTCTTGAGCGGGTACCCGACCTTGAGTATCAGCTACGGCTTTAGCGCGTAATGAAGTCACTACCTCGCCACCCACTCCCCAATTATCCGTATTGACCTCATCAATCACGACCACAGTAGTAGCAGGATTTTTATCTAATACATCAACCAATAATTGAGTTGCGCCTTTAATTAAAGCCGCTTTCTGCTCGGTAGTTACTTGTTCATCAGTTATCTTAATATTTATGTACGGCATTCTAATTCCCTCGATATTTCAGCTTTTGAATGAATAACTTTCTTACTTTTAAATAACGAACTATGGGCTACCCACGCCCCGAAGCTAACCAAAACCAAACCAATGATTAATGCCAAAGTTAAGGCTTCGTCGAATACTATGATGGCAGCAATACCAGAGATAACAGGTACAATGGACATCACAGCCCCCATATCAGACGGTCCAATTTTTTGGACCGCTTTCACATAAAAAATCATTTGTATTATGGTCGCCATAATCCCCTGGTAAAATGCCTGCAATGCAATATCCTGCCAGCTAGCATGTGAAATCGCCTTTGGCAGATACACAAGATAAACAGGTAAATAAAACAAACAGGTCAGTAATGCTAAACTCACCGCTACCTGCCAAGGCGTGATATTCCAGCGCTTAATTAATATAGAAAATAAAGCCCACATCAATGCCGCCATGACCAGCCAGACATCACCGAATAAAGTAGAAAAATTTAATTCGATGGTATCATTAAACAACCCTAATTCACCCGAGAAAAGTATCAGTACCGCTGCAGTAATTACTCCAATACCTATCCACTTCTGCAAGCCATAACGTTCTTTATTAATCCAATAAGAAAGCAGAATAATAAAAAGGGGCATCATTCCTGGTAATAAAATGGCCGCATGGGAAGCTGGCGCTAATTGAAAGCCACTAAATGCACATAACGCATAAGCCAAGCCTCCCACTAAACTGCAGATAATCAGTTGAGGGGTAAGTAATTTAAAACGAAATTTGAACCACCAAATCGGTAATAAAATACTTGCACAAGTGATATAGCGAATAGCGATCACATCAAAGACCAATAGCTCACTAATCCCCCCCATCCGCGAGACCAGAATAAACCCCGCCCAAATAAATGCGGCTGCAAAGGCATAGATATAACCCTGCTTTCTTACAGTTAACTCCTTCACGCGCCCCTCCTTAAATTAGAATCGCAAACAAATTTTTCTTCTATTTTTAACAAAGTAATATTTTCCCGATTTTGCCCAGAGCACTGAATGAGGGACCTGCTGATCACCACCAATAAATATCGATACACAAATCATGAATAGCACCATCGCTAAGCGCTGAGCGGCCATCATCAATACGTCATGAATAAAATCTGATAACGCACAAATAAATAAGCGAGGGATAAAGAATAAGAAACGGCTACGTACGAACAAGCTGGGAATAATGAAAGCGGCACAGGTCATATAGCGCAATGCGATTTGATCGTAAGGCAACAACTCGTTCAAACCGTAAAAAATAATGGCCGACCAAATAATAACATCTGCGGATATGTGCCACTTGTTCTGTTTATAAGTCCCAGCTTTCATTCTATTACCTACCTTGCCTTTCGAATTAACTACCTGCCTTTCGATTCAACTAGCTGCTTGACGGCATGTTTTTACAATAGCCCTCTTATAATTTCATTGAAAATGAATAATAATGAATTACTTATTCACTATTTATGAATGATTAGAAATAGAGGTTCCATGGAACTATCAGATTTAAAGGTCTTTCAAGAAGTGGCACTTTCAGGAGGCATCACCGCGGCGGCGCAAAAGCTGCACCGCGTTCCTTCTAACATCACTGCCCGCATTCAAAAATTGGAACAAGAACTCGATACCCAGCTATTCTTGCGAGAAAAGAACCGCCTGCGCATCTCTCCCGCTGGCGAACAGCTGCTGCCTTATGCCAAGCAAATGATTCAATTATCCCAGCAAGCAATTAACGAATTACACCAAACAACCCCCAAGGGCCGCTTAACCATAGGGGCGATGGAAGCCGTCGCCGCCACACGGCTGACTGAACCTCTAATGCGCTTCCACAAAGAATACCCAGAAGTCGACCTGCAAATAGAAACAGGCCCAACCGGGTTATTAATTGAAAGAGTATTAGCCGGGGAAATCGATATAGCCTTGGTTGCCGACCCAAGACAGGATGCACGCTTAGAAATCAACCCGATTTTTGCAGAAGAGTTAGTACTGGTCTCTGATCTAGAGCATAAAAAAATCAATGGTACCGCCGACTTATCCAGCGAACCCACACTATTAAGCTTTAGCCACCTATGCGCCTACAGAGGCCGTATGAGAGATTGGACAAAAGATGGGGGCATAGCCGCTCAAATCATTGAAATCAGCTCTTACCATACGCTATTAAGTTGTATCGCCGCAGGCATGGGGGTTGGAATAGTGCCTAAGGTATTATTAGACTACTACCCCTTTGCGAGCAGTATTCAGCAGCATAAACTAGGCAAGCAATGGCGCCATAGCACTACTGCGATGATCTGGCGTAAAGATAGCCTGAAAGCCAGCATGACGGCCTTCAAAGACTTTATTTAGCCAGATCTTAAGTCGTCAAAATTACTTAGCTGGGCCCACCGTATAGTGGGCAATTCGGTTACCGATTAATAACGCGGCAACGAACAATACAACATCCCACTGCCCCGTCATGACATTCAATAACGCCGGGCCAGGGCACAACCCTACCATCCCCCAGCCAATGCCAAATAATGCCGAACCGATAACTAAGCGTTTGTCGATTACCGTCAAGCTAGGACGATGAAAGATTGAGTGAAACCAAGGCTGCTTCATTTTATTTGAAAGCGCATAAGCCAGGGCAAAAATAGTAATTGCCGCCACCATGACCGCCATCAAAGCCGGCTGCCAATCACCAAATACATCAAGAAAGCCACGGATCTTAGCCGGGTTATTCATCCCCGATGACCAGCAAGCCCAAACCAAAAATAATCCCAGCAGCTAGCGGGGTAATCATCTTCATAACGTTATGATTCATCGTAATACTCCGCTTAGTTTATAAATTTAACAAATTCATGATGAAAACAGCCAACACACCAAACGCCATAAACGTACAAGTGGCGACCATAGAGCGCAGCGATAAGCGGCCGTTACCACAAACCCCATGGCCCGAAGTACAACCATTACCAATATAAGTCCCCATGCCCACTAACAAGCCCGCAGCCACCAAAATGGCTTTATTCGCCGTAATCTGCATTTCCGGAGTACCCGCCAGCAATACATACAGCGGATAGGAAGCTAATAAACCCGCAAAGAAATACAGGCTCCAATTTCTATGGCCTTGATTAATCAAAAAGATATTCGCGATTACACCAGAGATACCACCGATACGGCCAATACCAAGCCACAAAAGAGCGGCGGCAATACCGATTAAGGCGCCACCTGCTAGTTCATTCATCATTCGACATTCCTATATAACTACGTAATTATTTAAATTATCTTAACACATACCACTATAGACTGAGAAAAAATGAAAAATTTTCTACTCAATATTCAGACGTAGCACCTTAATATTCGTTGGTAATATAGACCGCTAAAGGCTTTACAAGTAAAATTACAAATAACTCAATAATGTAAGGATATAAGAAGTGTTAACCCCAAGGATTTTTCAGCAACTCGTGCTTAGCGTCCTATTTCTCCTCGCGAGTTTATTTGCCTCAATAAATAGCTATGCAGCACTCATCGACGTTCAACAGAAAAATGATATTGTCTATTTTCTATTCGCAGCGCCTAATAAAATTGTCCGATACGATCTAGCCAGTAATGAATTTTTGGTGCATCTACCGCTGAACAATATCCCTACAGCATTTCATGTAAATGAAAGTTATATTTACACAGCATATGGAACAGAACTAAAACGATCTGATATTACAGGTCTTAATGGCTCATCTATTTATCAATTTCCTTCCGATATATTACAAGTCACCTCTTTAAACGATACCCTTTTCATTTCGGATGATAACTCTAACGCGACATTAATTAATGCTCTCGATAACTCATTAATTGATAAAGACTATATCTACAACATTACAATGGCAACCGCGTCTAATAGTCAGGGCGCTATCTATCATCGTACCAATAGAAAATATTCCAATAGCCTCTCAAAGTTTACTCCTGGGAGTATTCCAAAAAGAATCTCTAGCGATTACCCAAGCGACCTGGACGAGACTAGAAAAATATACATCAACAATACCGAAGATAAAATTTTTGCTGATTCCGGCTTTATATTCTCTGCAGAAAATTTAGATTTCATGGGGAGCCTAGGAGGCGCGTTTAATCATATTACCTTTATTAATGACCAATCATTGGTTCTACGCGGAAATAAACTGTCCTTATACGACGCCAACAATCATGATATCGGACACCTAGTGTTAAATAACACACCCACCCATGTGGCAGGAAAAAATGACATAATCACAACATTTTCAACAACAGATAGCCTAGTAAGTGCACAACATACCGACATTAAAAATTTATCGAATCCAACCTTAGAAGAACCAACCAACCCTAGAGGATTAGCTTATAATGCGGAAAAAGTAGTAAGTGATAATGAGAATATTCTTTATCTGTTAGATGCAAACTCTCGAGTAATTCATCGAAGAAAAGTGACTGAGAAAATATACGTAAAAAGCTGGGGGTTATTCGAAACCCCAAGCTGGATGACTTTTTCGATCTCAAATAAACGCTTATATTTAGGTTACGATTCAGGAAGAATTACTTACTTCGATACATCACAAGGGGATGACGCAACAGAAACACATTTTATAACCTTAGGAACTGCTATTAAAGGTTTATTAGCTGCTGGGGACTTCGTATATACCCTTGACCATCAAGCTTCTGGCTATATTCATTACGGTATTAACTCCTCAGGAAAGATAATTAATACAATTCAAAGAAGTACATTCGGGACTAAGTATCTTTGGAGTCAAGATCAAAATACGATTCATTATCGATTTCAGAACCTGTTTCGCGAAATATATATTTCACCTACCGATGGGTCAATAAAACTTGGAACTAGAACTAGTTACAACTCTGAAATTCGATATAGTCCAATATTTCACCTTAGCCCTGACGGTCAAGTCCTTCTCAATGGCTCGGGGCAAGTTATTGGAGCTAAAAGCTTAAAGGTCCTTAATAATACTTCTAATTTCATCGATGATGCTGTGTGGATTAATAACTATCTAGTCACAACCCTTAAAGAAACTAATACTCTTCAAATCTGGCAAGAAGACTATCAACTCGTTTCACAGCAAACTATTAATAATGCTAAACACATTCGACTTTTCCCCATGAATGGGAACCTACTTATATTAACTCAATCAGATATTGGCCCAGTATTTACTATATATGACCTATTAAACATGCCAGATAGCGATAACGATACGATAAGTGATTTAAATGACAACTGCATCAATACGACTAATACAACGCAAGACGATTTTGATAATGATTATATCGGTGACGCTTGTGATCTAGATAATGACAACGATTTAATTCCTAATACCATTGAAAAAAATGCAGGTTTAAATCCGATAGACTCTACGGACTCAAATTTAGATCTAGATAATGATGGTTTTACTAACCTGGTAGAATATTTCAATTCAACCGACATTAATGATGTTAATTCAAAACCCGAACTCGTCACTCAATACTTAACCAATTTTAATTCAGGTATTCCTAAAGACTTCTACCAACTTGAAAGCCGTAATTTATGGAGCAAGAGAATTATTGAAGATGATGCTGTTCTCGTATCAGGACGAGTAAAAGACAATAGCCAATCCAGTAGCATTTATTACACCGCAGAATTCATCAATGGAATTATTAGTTTCGACTATAAGCTAATCGGTGATAGATACTATAGACACAAAGTTGACTTTTATCTTGACGGCGAAGCTCTAAAAAATGTGGGTGAAAGTTACAACTGGAGAGAATCTAAGCTCGAAATTACTGCCGGAGTTCACAGCATAGAAATCAAATTACAATATAATGATGAAGGTCAAGACCCTGGACATACTCACCTTTTAATTGATAACTTTTCTTTTTCACCCGACTCGGACGGTGATAGCCATGGTGACAATGAAGATAACTGCCCCAATATACATAATGAATCTCAATATGATTATGACAGTGATGGAAAAGGAAACGATTGTGATAATACCCCCTACGGACGTGATAGAGATAATGACGACTATAGCGACGATAAAGATAACTGCCCTTACGACCACAACCCCGATCAAGCCGATTTAGATAATGATAACATCGGAGATGCTTGTGACAGCAGTGACGATCGCCCTTCAGATAAGGATCAAGATAGTATCCCTGACGATCGAGATAATTGTCCAGAAACGGCAAACAGCCGTCAGGAAAATTTTGACAATGATGAACTGGGCGATATTTGCGATCTAGATATAGACAACGATGGCATTTTAAATACTGTTGAAGATCAGTATCAATTTTTAAATTCATTCAATCAGAATGATGGATTGTTAGATTTTGATAATGATGGTGCATCAAATCAATATGAAGTAAACCACGACTCTCGACCTGACGCGAAAGATACTTTTACTGTCGTTAACCTATTAGAATATTATCCTTTAGGAAATATTGAGTACTTCTACATTACTAATAATCAATTCATTCGCGCTACCGTTTCAGAAGCCAATAAAAGAGGTCAGTTCGTTGTTGATTTTAATAATGATACTGAGTGGTTAATAGAAAGAAGAGAGAGTGGAATATATATTCTAGAATTCATCGATAATAGCAATGAGAGTAAATTATTGTTCAATGATTTCCCAATCTTTCCAAGTAAGTTACTTCCAGGTCAAGCTATCACCTACACAGCCTCTTCTTTTAGAGAAGGTAGTAGTATCGTGAATGACATATGGACTCAGATGCACTTAAAAGATGTAGGAGAAACCGCTTGGCGGGGCAAGGTTTATCCATCGATTACTATTACTGAAAATGGCCACGATACAACCTATCTAAAAGGTATTGGTCCAATCAATCGCTTTGGTTTAGAGCTTGATAGTGTCAATCTCGATACGCTCGCGCCACCCGACTTATTTGTCTCAAAAAACACATCTAAAAATGCTGGCCATTTAAATACTGCTTTCCTCTTCGCGATCTTACTGCTCACCCTATACAGCCGAAGTAAATCAGCACGCTGATCCATAAACCTGTGTTTGTTCAAAGCAAGCACAGGTTTACATTTTGTCTTTAAGCTCAGTTTTGTTTACTTGAATCATGTTTACTATCAATCTTTGCAAACCCTTACTTGCCCATAGTAATGAACTATGGATTAATACAGCTTCACTTTTCTCACTTAGGTCTAGCCACTGTGAAAATAAAGCACCTTCTGGCGCTCCTTATTATCATCAGTAATACGCTCATTAACAGCGTATGGGCTTCCGTGCACCTGGTCGCCAATGAGCACGACACCTTAGAAACCCCACACCTGCACATAGTTCCTGACTTAAAAACCCTATTCGATTTTGGCAGTGAGCTGGACGAAACAGCACAAGAAGCCGAAGAAACACACTTTCATGTATTAAGTGACTTAACAACTCAATACACAACCAGCGACAGCCTTAAAGCCAGCCTAAATATCGCTGACTTTGCTCCAAGCTATCGTAATCTTACCTACAGCCCACCCATTCCACCTCCTACCCAGCTTTCATAAATAATCGCCAGCAAACCCAACTAAAATCATTTATTTCATAGCCTTATGCTATGTGGGATATTTATGAACAAACACCTAGTGCGTGCTCGAATGAGTATGCTAGCGTTGGTGTGTAGCTTGCCTGCTATTAGCTTTTCAGCAACAGATGTTGAAACCAAGCAAGCACTGCCTAGCCTTTCGCTAAAACACGCGTTGCAGTTGACCCTGCAATACAATCCTCAGCTCGTAGCCTATCCTTTTTATCTGCGCCAGCTCGAAGGTGAACTAACCCAAGCCGATATTAGCCCTGCGGCTCGTGCCGAAATAGAACTGAGTAAAGATGATACCACTCTCACCTTTAGTCAGAATTTTGAGCTGGGTGATAAGCGCCAAGCAAGGGTCGGTTTCACGACGGCCAAACAAGCGCAACGACAATCCGAGTTTGAAATTTCAAAATTAGACGTGCTGGCAGAAACCAGTCGTCGTTACTATCAGCTGCTCGCCTTACAGAAACAGAAGACCTTACTTTCAACCCGTATTGGGCAAGAGCAAAGGGCGCTTAAAATCATCAATAAACGAGCAAAATCTGGGGCCGTGGCCCAAGCTGATGTCGCAACAATGGCCTTAGGACTCGCTCGCTCTCACAATACTTTAGAGCAGTTAGAATTTAGTATAGGCCTAAAGAAAGATGCCCTTGCAGCGATGTGGTTAGGCCAACAAGATGCTTCAATCACTGGCTTCTCACAGCTACAGGGTAAGTTATCCAAGCTACCCAAATTGCCGAGCGAACAAGCTTTAACCCGTGTGATTAATAACGGTGTGAAACAATTACCGGATTATCGCTACCAGGTTGCTCTATCGCGCATCTCAGATACTCGCTTAGCCTTAAGCCAAGCCAATGGTAGCGCCGACATAAAGCTCGGTTTAGGCTTACGTCATAACGACATCAGAAACGAGCAAAGCATAGTATTATCTGCATCCACGCCGCTTAATTTTGACAACCCTAATCGTGGGCGCATTGCCAGCGCTCAAGCCCAGCAAACGTTAAGCTTAGAGCAACTGGACATTAAACGGCAGCAGCTAACGATCGAGCTTAAGCGTATTCAAGCCCGCCTTAAAAAAGAGATGCGCCTCGCGAAACGAATTAATAAACAATTACTTCCCCTCGCCAGTGAGCTGTTAAGCACCACCCAAAAGGCCTACCGCCAGGGTCAATATACAGTTTTGCAGTGGATCGATGCACAAAACCAAGTATTCAATTTAGAGCAGGACTTAATCAATAGCCAAGTCCAAATTTTCACTCAAGTATTAGAACTGGAACGTATTTTAGGCCAGTCAATAATTAGCGCTCAATAAGGTTTATATTATGAATTTTTTACACAATACAGCCCCTAAAATGATTCTATTTTTATTCTTCAGTTTCAGCCTATCCATCAATAGCGTTCATGCTAGTGAAGATCATGATCATGGCGATCAACATGGTCATGAAGATGAGCATTCTGAAAGCACAATAATCTCTTCCTATTACGCACAAGTTTCGGGCATAAAATCTGAAAAAGCCAGCGCGCAAAAACTGGTCCAAACCGACACCTTATTTGGTGTTATCACCCCCGTGCAAGATCAAGTTTTTAGCCTGCATGCCGCTTTCCCAAGCATGGTTGAAAAAGTATTCGTACAAGTCGGTGATAAAGTTAAACAAGGGCAAGTGATCGCGCGTTTAACCAATATCAAAACCTTGCAAAGCTACTCACTGAAAAGCCCATCAAAAGGAGAAGTCACTTCCCGTTCAGTCAATACCGGAGATCGTGTTGACGCCGAAGAAATTTTACAAGTCAGTGACTTATCCAAAGTTTGGGTTAACTTATCGGCCTTCCCTGAAAATATAGAGCGTTTAAAAATAGGCCAACAAGCCAATATTTACGACCTACACGATCATGAAAATACCCCCGGAAAAATTAGTTATATCGCTCCGCAAATGAGCGGCGGTCATATTGCCCGCGCACGCGCCATTATCGATAACCAAGAAGGCCACTGGCGCCCCGGCATGCACGTAAAAGCCGATATCGCCGTCTCAAACCTAGCTGTAACAGTGGCGGTAAAAGTGGATGCATTGCAAACCATGGAAAATAAAACCGTCGTTTTTAAACGTCATGATAATAAATATGAAGCCGTTCAAGTTGAAGTCGGTGAAAAGGATAATCAGTGGATAGAAATCCTGTCAGGGCTAGAAACGGGCACGGAATACGTCAGTGAAAATAGCTTCCTAGTAAAAGCCGACATTCTTAAAAGTGGCGCGAGTCACGATCACTAATCGCTAATATAGCTTGAGGAAAAATTATGATTAATCATTTAATCGCCTTCGCTATTGAAAGGCGCTGGTTGGTGCTCGCCATGACATTATTATTGGCGGCACTTGGCATTTATAAAACAACACAACTCCCCATTGATGCGGTGCCTGACATCACCAATGTACAGGTGCAGATAAACAGCTCGGCTCCTGGCTATTCGCCGTTAGAAGCCGAACAACGCATCAGCTATAGCATTGAAAATGCCATGGCGGGTATTCCTAAATTAGATTATACCCGTTCACTATCTCGCTATGGACTTTCCCAAGTCACGGTCGTCTTTGAAGAAGGCACGGATATCTATTGGGCACGCCAACAAATCAGCGAGCGCTTACAAGGCATTCAAGGCGAATTGCCCGCGGGCATTGAACCTAAACTAGGCCCAGTGGCCAGTGGTCTCGGTGAGATTTTCACCTACGCAGTGCAAGCGGAATACGATGCAGTAACCGATGCGGGAAACCCTTATAGCGCGGAGGATTTAAGAACCATTCAAGACTGGATCATTCGCCCACAATTAGTCAAAGTCCCAGGCATTACCGAAATTAATAGCATGGGAGGTTACGCCCGAGAGTATCAGGTCGCTCCTATCCCAGGAAAGCTGTTTGCCTATAAAGTCACGATGAATGACCTAGTCAAAACTCTTGAGAATAATAACCAAAACTCCGGAGCGGGTTACATAGAACGTAATGGCGAACAGTGGTTAATTCGCTCACCAGGCCAGCTCGATAACCTAGAGCAAATTGCTCAATTGGTTGTAACTCGCCGTGATGATGCTCCGGTACGAATAAAAGATTTGGCCGTCGTCAAATACGGTAAAGAATTAAGAACGGGCTCCGCAACGTTTGATGGCGAAGAAACCGTATTAGGCACCGCCTTTATGCTGCTGGGTGAAAACAGCCGCACCGTGTCGAAAGCCGTGGCGAAAAAACTCAACGAGATAAATGACTTTTTACCCCCCGGTATTAATGCCGTCCCACTTTATGATCGTACGACCCTAGTCGATAAAACCATCGCTACCGTGCGCACTAATTTATTCGAAGGGGCGGTATTAGTCATCGCCGTACTATTTGCTTTATTAGGAAATATTCGCGCCGCATTTATCGTTGCACTCGTCATTCCTCTAAGTATGCTATTTGCTATTACCGGCATGGCGATGAACCGAGTCTCAGGCAACCTAATGAGCTTAGGGGCCATCGACTTTGGCATCATCGTTGATGGCGCGGTAATCGTCGTTGAAAATGCGTTACGCCGTTTAGGCTTAGCACAGAAGAAATACGGTCGCTTATTAACCTTGCAAGAACGCCTATTAGAAGTCACCGAAAGTACCAAGGAAGTTTTCCGCCCTGCCGTCTTTGGTATGCTCATCATCATGCTCGTCTACCTACCAATTTTTGCTTTAACCGGCGTCGAAGGAAAGATGTTCCACCCAATGGCATTTACCGTAGTCGCAGCACTATTAGGGGCTCTGTTGTTTTCCATCACCTTTGTTCCCGCCGCCGTCGCGATACTGGTGAAAGGGAAAGTGAACGAAGAAGAAAACTTCGTCATGACCAAGGCTCGCCAACTGTATCAACCACTTTTGAAAGCCTCGCTAAAAAATAGCCCGGTTGTATTTATCGCCGCCACTATTTTGGTTTCACTCACGGCCTATCAATCGACCCGCCTTGGCAGCGAATTTTTACCTCAGCTAGATGAGCACGATATAGCCCTTCATGCGATGCGTATTCCCGGCACCGGAATTGAGCAAGCAACGGAAATGCAGCTTTTATTAGAAAGGCGCATTGCGGAGTTTCCCGAAATAAAACAAGTTTTCTCGAAAATCGGGACTGCAGAAATTGCCACCGACCCGATGCCACCAAATGTGGCCGATACTTTCTTGATATTAAAGCCTATCAAAGATTGGCCAAATCCTGACAAGCCTAAGCAGCAACTAGTGGATGAAATACGCATAGCGATTGAAGACATTCCAGGCAATAACTATGAGATAACACAACCAATTGAAATGCGTTTTAACGAACTCATCTCAGGTGTACGCGCAGATGTTGCTTTGAGAATCTATGGTGACGACTTAGAAACTCTCGCGCAGATCGGTGGTCAAGTGAATCAGCTTTTGAATCAGGTTAGCGGTGGTCAAGACGTACGCATGGAACAAGCGAAAGGCCTACCGATGATTTCCGTAGAGCCACAAAGAGATCACCTCGCGCTATTAGGCTTATCCGTTGCCGATGTGCAAGATACCTTACGCGCCGCCGTTAGTGGTATAGAAACAGGTTTGATATACGAAGGCGATCGACGTTTCAAATTATTGGTTCGTATGGACGAAAGCTTCAGTAAAGATACCCAAGCTTTAGCCCTCATCCCCGTTGCTATTCCATACCCGACAAACCCCGATGATGAAAAATCAGAATTAGATTTTGTTCCTCTCGGTGAAATCGCCGACATTGTCGAAATCCAGGGGCCAAATCAAATCAATCGTCGTAGTGGCAAACGTAACATTGTCGTCAGTGCTAATGTTGAAGGCCGTGACCTAGGTTCCTTCATCGCCGAGACCCAAGAACTAATGCGTAACGAATTAAAACTGCCGGCAGGCTATTGGTTAGAATATGGCGGAACCTTTGAGCAACTGGAATCGGCCAGCCAGCGCTTAAGCATCGTTGTACCCATTACCCTAATCTTAATATTAGGCCTACTCTATAGTGCCTTTGGCTCAATACGCGATACTCTAATCATTTTCACTGGTGTACCACTTGCGCTAACAGGCGGAATCATCGCGTTAACCTTAAGAGATATGCCACTTTCAATTTCAGCTGGAGTAGGCTTTATCGCTCTGTCAGGGGTTGCAGTATTGAATGGGGTCGTAATGCTATCGTTCATTAAAGAATTACGTGAGAGCGGCTTAGAACTCGCACAGGCGGTTTGGCAAGGGGCTAGTCAGCGCTTACGCCCAGTATTGATGACTGCCCTTGTTGCTAGTCTAGGCTTTGTGCCTATGGCGTTTAATACCGGCACCGGGGCTGAAGTTCAAAGACCACTAGCCACTGTGGTTATTGGCGGCATCATTTCATCGACACTATTAACCTTAGTGGTTTTACCAACCCTTTATCAATGGGTTCATAGCCATTTGAAACAACTTAAATAAAAAACTAAAAGTGTATAAATATAAAAGGCCAGTAACCCTATTACTGGCCTTTTTTTATTCCCCTCTGTCACCCGCATAGTTTTCATGGCAAAATCCGCCGCCGAAAGGCCAGTCTAATATTGCCTTCCATATAATAATTAAAACCAAATCTATTATTTTGGTTAAACCATCAAAACTAAAAAATGACTAACATGAAAAAAATATCCTACATACTCGGACTATTCGCATTATTAATTTTTGCTTTAGTACTCCAGTCTCAACGCCATATCCTTACGACATACAGCGTTGAAATTAACGCGCCAGTTGAAGAAGTCTGGAATTTCCTATCAGATAACCGTAATGCTAATGGCTGGTCAGTAATCTTCGACCATATTGAACCCATGGCAGACTCGCCAGTGCCTGAAGGTGAAATTGGAGCGCTACGCCGTTGCTATCGAAATGCCGACGAGCAAGGTTTTTTCTGGGATGAAAAAACACTGACCACAGAACCCTATACTTATCGCAGCCTAAGAACTTCCAACATTTCCAATACCAGCTGGGACTTCTTTGAACGGTATCAGTTCACCGCTCATCAAACATATGAGGATTTAGGGGATAATAAAACGCGTCTAACTTTTGGTGGCGATCTAGATGATTACACTCAATATACATTTGATGAATTATTTATTTTTTGGGCTACCCAATTTGAAGTAGAAAGAGTCTTTAAACTGAATCTAGAAAACATCAAAGCCATGGTTGAACAAAAACAGGATTACGTAAGACCTCATCCTTGGGAAGAGCGCAGCCCATTCGATGGATAGCAAACCTGATCCAATATAAAAACACAAAATGTAAATAGTTCGATACTAATCCTGGATAACTTAAAAATAATAAGTTATTCAGGATTTATAATGTTTATTGTGAATAAGTTACTCCAGCCAATAGTCTTACAACTTTCTATTACGAATCCTTAAATTGAAAAAAGACAACAATACGAATACCCCAATAAAATAGTATAATCCACCACCTGAACCCGAGCGCGCAATAACAAGGGGCTGATTAGACTCCTCTGCTAGGTAAACAGTGACAGTTTCTGAATCAGTTTGCCCCAGACTATCCGTCACGGTTAAACGAATCGTATTATTGCCTACTTCACTCAATATGAAACTGGCTTCCGCTGAAGTCGCATTTTCAATCGTAATACCCTCCTGAAAAACATCTTCCCACAAGTACGTTATTGGCCCCTCTGCGTCACTACTATCTCCACCTCTAAGTAATACCACTCCGCCTTTAATGAGTGCCCCTTCTGTTTTGGCCCTTGCGGTAGGCAAACCATCAACCGTGATACGAATACTATCTGAATATTCAAACCCACACTGGTCATAAGCAATAACACTCAATTGAGTTTGAAAGCCGGTTTCGGGGGCAATAAAACGGTGCCCTAAAGGCGTTTTTTCAAAAATAGAAGTTATATCGAATCCTGACTGGTGCTGCCATTGAGAAGAAACAATAAAGCGATCGCTATCTTCTAACATAACATTAAGGTCCACAGCAGTGCTGGCTAATATAGCAAGATCATCCAGTGGCCTTAATTGTGAAGCTTGGCTCGGCTGAATCATTTCATTCAGAGCACCTTGTGCATCAATTAAACCCGCCCCCGTCACAGAATCAATTCCCAACGCTGCTCGATCGCCATTAACATCTTGTGCGCTGCAAATTAAAATTTGGCTTAACTCAGCCGGGGTTTTATTCTCTTGCTGCAATAACAAGGCAGCAACCGCAGCCGCATTGGGCGCAGCCGCTGAAGTACCAAAGAAATTCAGCTTACCATCGCTTTCACCTAAGAAGCCATTGAAAGAAAGTGGCTCACCAAAGAAGCTGGTATTATTGCCATCAATAGAAGCTAAAGTAGGGACAAATACTGTTTGCTGATTAAAACGTCCGTCATCATCAAAGTACTTTTTCAAATGCCCGCCTAGTGCGGTAAATGACTCTGGATCAACCTCAGAAGTTGGACCACCAACCTTATCAAACTCTTCAGCTTCGAACCAAGGAATGGCAGCAACGGAGATAACCCCTTCCGCATTACTGTGTCCATACATAGTCGATGCATTGGGTTTAATCTGTGGATCAAAGCTAATTTCTCCACTGGTGAAAAATACCAAACGAAATTCAAGTGCAGTTGAATCATCCTGTGGAATAAAGCGTTTATTACCAAACCAATGATCGACAACTAAATATATCGTTTTCTGGAAAAAATCCGTATTTTCAAACTCAACATATTCAACCGGATCCGCACTTTCTAGTAACGCAGCTTGATCTTCAATTCCCATACTCAAGATATTATTACCATCTTCATCAGGCACTTCTTCAGAAGATAATAAATATAAATCCAGATCAATCCCTGGAGGATGACTAATATTGGTTGGGTTAGAAAGAGCTGGCTGATTCCATTGTAAAATAGCTGAAAAACTGGAGCCCGCAGGCACTGTAATCGCTAAATAACGCTCTCCAGTAAACTCACTATGCCACTCATGAAAATCATTTCCACTGACTAAGTTAGAATCAGGGCTTCGATTATGGCTGGGGCGAATATCTTTATATTCCATGTGAAAGGCAGTATCAGCATTATTACCCGCCGCAGAAAAATAAGGAATACCCGCGGCGATACAAGTCTTCGCTGCTTGACTCACAATGTCATCTTGATACATCAGTTGCGAAAGGAAAATGATATCATCAACAACGACCGTTGCTCCCGCACCCGCTTCCGCTTTTGCTGTACACATATCATCAATTGCTAAGGCAAATGAAAGTATCGATTCGCCGACGGTACTGAACGTAATTGCGGCATCAGGAGCAATATCATGCACCAGCTCAGCCATGGCCGCTCCCTCATCTGTGCCACCAGAGCTTTGGTCATTAGTATCACACTCTTTAGAATCATCCTTCCTAATATCTATCTCAGCAGGTAAATCACCACTGTCCTGAGCTTTACTATTCTTCAGCGTGCCGGCGATGCACTTTGCGGGTACAGTATTTCCATCTCGAATACCGACAGTATGTGAAAAGCTATCCGATAAGATTCCCACTACTTGGCCCGCGCCTGTTAAGTTATGAGGCTGCACACTGATCAAGTTTGATTTAAGCGCGACAGGAGCGCGACTTGTTGCAGCACCTACCCTTTGTATCTTACCAAGTTCTTTATTGATATATTTTACTTCAGGCCATTGAGCAAGCTCTTGCAAACTTGCACCTGCCTCTTGAATAATAGAGCCGCGATTATATTTTTCCGATAATGCCAGAACGTCGAAACCGGCTAGCTGCAATTTTTTTGCTAACCCAGCAGAAACTGAATAAAAAGTTACATCCAGCAATATAGGCTCATGCGAACGATCAACAGCCTTCGCTCTTACTTTCTCTTTCTTGGAAGAAGTATTATTCAATAACTGCTGACTAATTTTTCCACCTTTTTTAACAAAGGTATTAGAGACCTGAGCTACTAATTTGTCTGCCGCCAAAACTGAATTAAACGGCATTAGCATGACTATCAGGAATAAAAAGCGATAGTAACGATTATCTTGCATCATGATTTATCCCTCATCCTTAAGGATTTTATTGTATTTCTTTTCTTGTTTTTTAGCCGAGCCATACTCAACATCGATACGACGCACATAATCTTTTTCCAGTAAAAATTGCAGTCCAACGTAGCTTTTCACATATAAGGATAAACGTTGATATTTTTCCGAATGAGCAAGAAGGTGAATATCGGCATGCTCTAAGCCATCAATATATTTATCCGATATTAAACGAGTCTTTACATCTAGTAAAAGACCGAATTCAGTCCAAGTAAAACCCAATAATTGGCTATTATCTTCAAAGCCTATTTTGTTTATTCCGCTCATTAATGTATTGAGTGAAACACTTAATTTTTGCGAGGAAAGCCGAGACTCTGCTTGTGCATTGGATGGAGCTTTTGATTGTATTGTTGCAGAGGTGCAGGCAGTGATCATAAATACCATAAGGTATATTGCCAATGAAATCCGTATCATGAAAGTCCCTAACTTAGATCAAGTCACTCAATATTACTGAGTAATGATTAAATAAGGGTCGAATTCTATAGAAAAGAAATCGTAAAATATATAAAAAGAAAGTGATATTCAAAAAAGAAGAGGGAATGAAAGTGTGACAACGACTAAAACTAAAAAGCCTAAATAAACGATTTAAAATCATTCATTTAGGCTCATCATTTAATTGCGATTAATAATTAAAATATAATCACAATATTATCAGATTTGGAATAATCAATAACCACTAGTCAATAATGACTGGCTCAAACGATTTAACCAATTCGTCAACCGCTTTCATCTGCGCCAAGTAAGGCTCAAGCTTATCAAGTGGTAATGCACATGGGCCATCGCACTTAGCTTCATCAGGATTCGGGTGAGCTTCTAAAAACAGACCCGCAATACCCAGCGCCATACCAGAACGTGCTAATTCAAATGCTTGAGCACGACGACCGCCAGCAGAATCAGTACGACCACCAGGACGTTGTAATGCGTGAGTCGCATCAAAAATCACAGGCGCTTGAACTTTCATATCATCCATACCCAGCATATCAACCACTAGGTTGTTATAACCGAAGCTAGAACCACGCTCACATAACATCAGCTTGTCATTACCTGCATCTTGAAACTTAGTCAGGATGTGACGCATTTCGTGTGGCGCTAAGAACTGAGGCTTTTTGATATTAATCGCAGCGCCAGTCTCTGCCATCGCAACAACCAAATCAGTTTGACGAGCCAAAAACGCTGGCAATTGAATGATATCTACAACTTCAGCAACAGGGGCTGCTTGAAACGGTTCGTGTACGTCAGTAATAATCGGTACGCCAAACGTTTGTTTAATTTCTTGAAATATTTTTAAGCCTTCTTCCATACCAGGGCCACGGTAAGAATTAATAGAAGAACGGTTGGCTTTATCAAAAGACGCTTTAAAAACGTAAGGAATGCCCAGTTTTTCAGTTACTTTTACGTACTCTTCACAAGTACGCATGGCAAGATCACGGCTTTCTAAAACATTAATACCACCGAATAATGCGAACGGCGCATCGTTATCGATAGTAAGGTTTTGTACTTGAACTGACTTAATCATTCTGTCATTCCTTCATTCAATATTTTTAAAACTATAATTTTTTATTTTAAACGCCGATGTGCAAGGTTTGAAACCGCCTGCAGTTCGGTAGTTCGTTCTTTGCCACGCCGCAAGTACGCCACTTCGTTCTCCCTGTAGGCTCTGCTACAGCTCCCTGCTGTAGAAGGACTTTGAACGAACTACCGAACCGCTGGCCTCAGACACCTGAGTAAATTCTAGGTTTTCTATAAATAACTAATGACGGCTTTAGGTTTATGAAATACAACATTCAAAAACTTTCTGCGTATTGGCTTAAGCCGTCAGATCGAAAAATAACAATCAACTTATGAGTCTGAATTATTGTCAGTGGTGATGTATTAGGTGATTCGTTTCTGGCGGCGTCATTTCGCAGGGAAGCGAAATACGAGCCTACAGGGAGAGCGAAGCGACGTATTCACGGCGTCCCCAGAAAGGAATCACCTAATACAGCGCTTACCAAAACTCGAAAATCACGGCGTTTCTAAAATAAGAAACTACAGCACCACTAAATTATCAATATGTATTAATTCTTCTTCACCAACATAGCCTAACAACTCTTGCTGTTGCTCGCTGGTCTTACCACACAATTTTTGTGCTTCGCTTTGGTCAAAATTAATCAAACCTTTTGCGACCACTCGGCCCTTACCATTCAAACAAGCCACCACTTCACCACGACGGAAAATGCCTTTTACCGCTTTTACCCCGACAGGTAATAAACTATTGCCACCCTTCTTCAAGGCTTTAACGGCACCATCATCCAGTATTAATTCACCGGAATGTTGCAGATGTCCAGCAATCCACTGCTTGCGTGCGACTTCTGGTTCTGTATCGGCGACCAACAGCGTACCAATTTTTTCTTTCGCACGTAAGCGGGTTAAAACATTCTCAATGCGACCACCGACGATCACCGTATCAGCACCCGAGCGCGCAGCAAAACTTGCAGCCTTCACCTTAGTAATCATACCACCACGACCCAAGGCTCCGCCATCACCCGCCATGCCAGAGAAAGACTCATCCGAAGCGCGTCCTTCAGTAATCAACTCGGCATCATCATTATGACGCGGATCTTTAGTAAATAAACCATCTTGGTCGGTAAGAATAACCAGAGTATCGGCTTCAACGAGATTGGCAACCAAAGCGCCCAAAGTATCATTATCACCGAAACGAATTTCATCGGTAATCACCGTATCGTTTTCATTCACGATCGGCACAACACCCATTTCAATTAACGTACGCAAAGTCGAGCGCGCATTAAGATAGCGTTGGCGATTGGATAAATCAGCGTGGGTTAATAAGATTTGTGCAGTATGTTTTTCGTGTTGCTTAAACGCCGTCTCATAAGCTTGTACTAAGCCCATTTGGCCAACCGCTGCGGCGGCTTGCAACTGATGAACTTCACTCGGGCGTGAAGTCCAACCTAAACGAGTCATGCCTTCGGCAACAGAACCCGAAGAGACCAAAACAATCTCAATGCCTTGCGACATCAGATCAGCAATTTGATCAACCCAAGCTTGAATGCCTGGGCGATTAAGACCTTTGCCATCATTGGTAAGTAGAGCACTGCCAATTTTAATAACCCAGCGCTGACCTGCAACTAAGCGATCTCTGGCGGACTTTAAATCAACAGCTGGTTTCATTACTCTTGCACCCACTCAACTTCTACATCGTAGTCATCATCATCGTCATCATCCAAACCAGCCTTACGGGCGGCGGCGCGTTGACGACGATATTCTGCCAGCTCTTCCATACGATCGCGAGACTCTTGCTCAACGGTTTCACGCTCTTCAACTATCTGCGCAGCAAATTCTTCATCTTCAGCAGCGCGTTCACGACGCTCTTCGATGTAATCCATAATGTCATTGGTAAGTGGCTTAGTGCCTTCACCAGTCAATGCCGAAATTTGATAAACAGGGCCTTTCCAGCCTGTTTTCTCTAATAGCGCCTGACATAATTCTTCATGTTCTTCTTCAGAAACAAGATCTAACTTGTTCAATACCAACCAGCGATCACGCTCAGCCAAGGCTGGAGAGAAACGCTCAAGTTCACGACTAATCGCTAGCATATTTTCAGCTGGATCACTTTCGTCAAACGGTGCCATATCAACGATATGCAGCATTAGCTGAGTACGTACTAGGTGCTTCAAGAAGCGAATACCTAAACCGGCACCATCAGAAGCCCCTTCGATCAAACCCGGAATATCGGCAATCACGAAGCTTTTATGTTGTCTTACCGAGACTACACCCAAGTTCGGTACTAGGGTAGTAAACGGATAATCAGCAACTTTTGGCTTAGCCGCAGAAACTGAGCGAATGAAAGTCGACTTACCGGCATTCGGTAAACCGAGCAAACCAACGTCGGCCAAAACCTTCATTTCAAATTTTAAATTACGTGACTCACCAGGCTGACCTGGCTTTGTCTGGCGTGGGGCACGGTTAACAGACGATTTAAAACGGGTATTACCCAAACCGTGGAAACCACCACGAGCAACCATCAACTTTTGCTGATCTTCAGCAAGGTCGCCTAATACTTCAAGAGTATCTTCATCAATTACTGTCGTACCTACCGGTACTAGCAAAGTGATGTCTTCACCCATGTGGCCCGTCATATCGCGACTCTGGCCATTTTTACCGTTCTCTGCACGATAACGGCGAGTATAACGGTAATCAATCAGGGTATTAACGGCATCGTCGGCAACCACGTATACAGAACCACCGTCACCGCCATCACCACCGTTTGGACCACCCTTGGCAACGAATTTTTCACGGTGGAAGCTCATGCAACCATTACCACCTTTACCAGCGTCTACGCTGATGCTAGCTTCATCTACAAATTTCATGGCAACCTCCTATTCATTCCCACAGACATTACAGCTTAGCTTCTAAACCAAACTTAAATCCGAAGCCGAGTCGTTTGGCTAACTTTCGCTATGGATTATGTCGTTCTGCGGCCCGTCGTAAATACGGCGCTTCGCTCTCCCTGTAGACTCAACTAAAAGATCCCTCTTTTAGATGGCCTTAAACAACACAACCCATACCAAAACGCCAAACAACTCGGCTTCTCACACCTTTGCAGGCGCTGAATTCTTTATTTCTCAGCAATATTCACTATAAATAATTGCTCTTTTTCTAAAACAAAAACGCCCCAGCAAGGCCAGGGCGTCTTTGGTAACACAAGTAACTATAAAACTTAGCTAGCAGGAACGATGCTAATAGTCTTACGGTTATTTGGGCCTTTAACTTCAAACTTAACTTCGCCCGCTTCAGTAGCGAATAAAGTGTGGTCACGACCAACGCGAACGTTAGTTCCAGGGTGGAACTTAGTACCACGCTGACGAACCAAGATGTTTCCAGCTTTAGCTTGTTGGCCGCCGAACAATTTAACGCCTAAGCGTTTTGATTGACTGTCGCGACCGTTATTAGTACTACCACCAGCTTTTTTGTGAGCCATGCTCTAGCCTCCTAGTTTGGACTCTCTGGGGCGTCACCACCGTCAGAGCTTCCGTAGTTAATTTTTTAAGATTACCCAGCGATGCTGGTAATTTTGATTTCAGTGAACCACTGACGGTGGCCCATTTGCTTCATGTGGTGCTTACGACGCTTGAACTTCATAATTTTAACTTTCTTATGACGACCGTGAGCAACAACTTCAGCGCTTACTTTAGCGCCTTCAACAACTGGCTGACCGATTTTAACGTCGTCGCCATTGCCGATTAGCAAAACTTTTTCGATCGCTACGGCTTCGCCAGTAGCTACTTCAAGTTTTTCAACTTTCAGTGTTTGACCTTCTTCAACACGGTACTGTTTACCGCCTGTAACAACAACTGCGTACATAACACTGTCTCCGTTGTGGGTTAATGAATCTAACACCGAATCTCACAAGCGATTTAACTCAACCTGCCGTTGCTTTTGTTCTAGGTCTACGGGAAACACTCTGGTTTCCAATATAGTAGAGAACGGAATTTCGGGGCGCGAGATTGTAACCCAACAAGCTGACTGACGCAAGCACCTAATTCCTCGTCATACTTGACAGTTTAAGCCCTTAGCAATAGCATGTTGTCCCTTATTCCATCTGGCCTAAAGGCGCTATTTCCACCATGCAGGTTAAAGACATTTACGCGATTATCGAGCAGGACTTTGCTGACGTCGATACGCTTATCCGCGAACAACTCTCTTCTCGTGTTCCCCTAGTTGAAAAAATCGCTGATTACATCGTCTCCAGTGGTGGTAAACGCTTACGTCCTTTATTGGTCATCATGACCGCTAAGGCACTTGAACAGTCAGGCACAGAAGCAAATAAACTGGCTGCTGTGATCGAGTTCCTTCACACCGCTACTTTATTACATGATGATGTTGTGGATACTTCCGACATGCGCCGTGGAAATCCGACCGCGAATGAAAAATGGGGCAATGCCCCGAGTGTTTTAGTCGGAGACTTCTTATATTCTCGCTCTTTCCAAATGATGGTCGAGCTAAAGAACTTACAGGTGATGGATATTTTATCCAACTCAACCTGTGTGATTGCTGAGGGTGAAGTTTTACAGTTAGTTAACTGCAAAAACCCAGATACCAGCGAAGAACAGTATATGGATGTCATCAAGGGTAAAACTGCGATGTTATTCGAAGCCTCTACTCATGCCGCCGCGGTTTTATGTGGCGCGAATGCAGAGCAAGAGCAAGCATTAAAGAATTATGGTCACCACCTTGGCATGGCCTTCCAACTCGTTGATGACGTATTGGATTATGAAGGTGACGCAGAAGCGATGGGCAAGAACGTTGGTGACGACCTTGCCGAAGGCAAGCCGACTCTACCTTTAATTCACGCCATGCGTGAAGGCTCTGAAGAACAAGCTAAGCTGATTCGTAAAGCAATCCGGAAAGGTGGCCTAGAAGACATCGATGCCATCATGGAAATTGTTAAAACCTGTGGTTCGCTAGATTACACCAAACAAATAGCGCGCCAGCATGTTGAGCTAGCGCAAGAATGCTTGAACCAATTAGTCGATACTGATGCCAAACAAGCATTACACCACTTGGCGCGCATCGCCATTGAACGCAATACTTAAGCCTCTACCGCTAATCGCTGTTAAGGCTCGTAAGATAAAATAAACAGGAGCCTTAACATGGCCTGGATTGTTAACCGATTTTCTTTTCTACTCTCTTGCCTACTATCTTCCCTAGTAGTCATGATGGTGAGCATCAACTCTGCTCAAGCAGGCATTCTCGATAGCCTGACGCAAGGCGAACCTAAATTCCTTCCCGTCGGCGAAGCCTTCCCTTATCAAATAGACCAACAAGGCAGCCAACTCAGCATCATCTGGGACAGTGCCGACGAATATTATTTATATAAAAAGAAGTTTTACCTCAAGCAAGGCAAAGAAAAATTCAAAGCGATCACATTCTCTGAAGAAGGCGAGTTAAAGCACGACGAAGCATTCGGCGAAGTCATTGTTTTTTATCACCAAGTTGAAGCCCGTTTTGATCTAACCCAATTAGCACCTAATACACCAACCATCTTAGGCTTCCAAGGGTGTGCCGATGCAGGCCTGTGCTATCCACCGCAAAAAATCGAACTCGATATAGACTGGCAAGCGGTAAAAGCCCCAACCACGAAATCAATAACCAACAACTCTGCTGAAAAAATCATCACTTCAGAGCCAACGACTCAAGCCGCCACTTCAAACGATGAAAACGAAAGCTGGATCGAAGGCAAATCTTGGTTCAGCGTCGTCGGTTTATTCTTCATCTTAGGCCTAGGGCTAACCTTTACTCCTTGTGTATTGCCTATGGTGCCGATTCTTACCAGTATCGTGATTGGTCAACAAAAGCATACTCCAGCCAAAGGCTTCGTTTTATCCACCACCTACGTGCTAGGCATGGCCATCACTTATGCCGCCGCCGGAGTCACCGTTGGTTTATTAGGCGCGGGCGCTAACATCCAAGCCTGGATGCAAACCCCTTGGATTCTCACCATTTTTGCCATCCTATTCCTCGTACTATCACTGTCAATGTTTGGATTGTACGAACTGCAATTACCCAGCGGCTTACGTAATCGCTTAAACAACATGAACCAAAAACAGAAAGGCGGCAGCTTAATCAGCGTCTTCCTGATGGGAGTTTTATCCGCCCTAGTTGTTTCCCCTTGTGTCTCCGCCCCACTTGCTGGTGCCTTAGTGTATTTAAGCACCACAGGTGATGCCTGGTTAGGCGGCAGTGCGTTATTAGCTCTCGGCTTAGGTATGGGAACACCGCTAATTATATTAGGCACCTCTGGTGCTTCTATGATGCCCAAAGCCGGTGGCTGGATGGATCAAATCAAAGCCTTCTTCGGCATCTTATTAATCGGTGTAGCGATCTGGTTATTATCGCGCTTCTTAGATGCTACCCTGATCCTAGCGATGTGGGGCATACTCGCCATCGTTTACGCCATTTACCTAGGCGCTATCGAACCGATTGAACCGGCTCAAACCGGCGTTAAGCGCACCGTAAAAGGTCTGGCTTTTGTTGTACTGACCTACGGAGTACTCGCGCTCATTGGCGCCCTACAAGGGAACGACGATCCTTTAAAACCTCTGGCCTCTAGCCATGCGGCGATGAACTCATCCAGCGATCACAATAGCAATCTTGCCAGCCCCTTTAAAAACATCGACAACAAAACCCAGCTTGATGCGGCAGTAAAAAATCATCTCGCGGCTAACCCCAATGGCGCAGTCATGCTCGATTATTACGCCGACTGGTGCATTGCGTGTAAAGTGATGGAAAAAGAAGTCTTTCACCACAGTGATGTGCAAGCGCACTGGCCAGAATTATTATGGCTGCAAATCGACGTCACCGACCAAACCCCAGAACAAGTCGAGTTAATGACCCAATTCAATTTATTTGGCCCACCAAGCATGCTGTTTTTCACCAAAGACGGCGAACTAGAAAAACACAGAATCTTAGGTGAAATGCACAAAGAAGAATTCACCAACCACTTGAATAAAGTGAAAGCGACCTTATAGATATCTCATAACTGAAATAGAAGAAGTTAGCTCGAGGTTTACCATGCTTATTGTTTGTTCCCACTGCCACGCGACCAACCGCATTCCAGCAGATCGTAAAGCCAGTGAAGGCCAATGCGGAAGTTGCAAACAACCAATATGGCAAGGTAAACCCGTTGATTTAAGCGAAGCGCAATTCGCTAAATACACCACTAAAAATGACATGCCTGTGGTGGTGGATTTTTGGGCCAGCTGGTGCGGACCTTGTAAAGCAATGGCCCCTGCGTATGCACAAGTATCAGAGCAAATGAAAAACCAAGCCCTGTTCGCCAAAGTGAATACCGAAAATGCTCAACAACTCGGAGCGCAACTCAATATTCGCAGCATTCCTACGTTAGCAGTATTTCGCAACGGCAAAGAAGTCGATCGTATTGCTGGCGCCTTACCCGCAAATCAATTGCAGCAGTGGATACAACAAGCTTTGATGAAAACGCCAAATTAAGCGCTCGATTATAGTAAAATAAGTATAAAAGCTGACTTACTGAAAGCCCCAATTAAACTAGAATCCCTCTCGAACTCTTAATTAGCTCTTCCCACTCGATGACGTCTAATCAGCATCGCCCCTATCAAGGATGATATACAGGACATGACAACTTACGTCGAATTGAAACGCGGTGACAATGATAAATCCAAAAAATGGGGTGGAAAAACACTAGAAAATCCCCCCCTAAATATCTTGTAAAAGACTTACAAGAAGACCTAAAGTCAGTCGGAGTATTTATTTCTACAGCTAATGGAGTCTTTGGTCCCAAGACTGAAAAGGCACTAAAATTATTTCAATGGGTTTGCGCTAAAATGACACATTGTTTAAAAGACAAAAAACATTATTCGCGCGTAAAAACTACAAAGATACTTATAGATGGCAGTCTAAATCTAGATACATATAACGAACTTACTCAATGGATTAAAGACAAAAAAGAAGTTACCGGAGACCTTATTCGTATAAGCTTTAGTGATTTAAGTAATATCGAAGCAAGCCCAAACTTTAAAAAGATATCATCTGCTAAAGTTTTTAAATCGGAGTTAGTGATATCTAAGTCGGCAAAAAAGTTAATTTCTGACATAAACAATAAGGCCAAAAATGAGAGCGTCACTATCAAAGTAAACCAGGCGTTTCGGGAGAAGAGCGTCAAATTAACTGGCGCAGTTGTTACCCCAGCGAAAAAGTCTCAACACTTAGTTGGTCATGCTATAGACTGTAATATTGTTGACGGAGATAATTGGAATAACAGCACCTCATTTAAAAATAAAAAAGAGACTGAGGGTGCTAAAAAATTAATAACGGCGTTAAAAAAACAAGATTATAGGTGGGGAGGTGATTTCACCCCTATTGATTCTCCAGACTTTGATCTTAAGCTAGACCACACCACCTTTTCTTATGAAGCAAAATTTTTCCTAAACCAGCGAATGATATCTCTTAATCACGAAATCAGAAAGGAAAAGATTTAATGCTAGGTTTAAGAGCAATAATAAAATCTGCCATATTAGTTTTCATTACTTTGGGAATTTTAGCTTGTGGGAGCGAGCCAGAAATAAAGAATGATTATTCATACATCAAACACTTACCAGCTAAAGCTCATGACGCCTATGCACGTGGAGACGGCATCCTTCTTTTTTCTTTTCGGAAAAACATACAGGACTCAGAAGCATATGCAGACTGGGCCGAATACTTGAATAATTTTAATTCCACTTCTAATTCAGACATTGTAATTTCCAAAGCGAGCAAAGGGTTTATAACTTCTTTAAATATCACCAGCCCTGAATTCAGTATCTTTTTAAAAAAGGGGCAGCAGAGCTATTTTTACGATGGTCTAATAGTTGAACCCCAAGTTTATACAGCTGTATATAGAAAATATTCTGGTGAAGATCTTTCCAATATTGATAGATCATTCCTACCTCAAACATTTTGCCAGTCACAGTTATCATCATTAGTACTAACGAAAAACTGTGTTGAAGATTAATAGAGATGCTACTTGTGTTCAATGCAACCAAGCGCGAGTCGAGGAAAAATCACCCTTGAGCGATATACTTAAGTGAACCAACTATCTTCGCCAAACGCCCTTCGACATCATTGACCTGATCATAACAGGCGCGCAATTTATTCACATGACCCTTCACTAGCTCAATAATCAACAACTCTTGCTGCTCATCTAAATTCAAAACCAGCAACTCCTCGGTTAATTCCAACATCATATCTGCAGCTTCTTGGTTGGCATGCTGAATATTATCACTATGGTTCTTCTGCAATTGCGATAAGGCTAACTCGGCTTTATGCGCTAATAGCAATAACTCTTGCTGCTGATGAAACTTCACCTCAACTTGTAAAGACTTCAATCGCGCTTCTACACCACTCATTAAGACACAAAGATGATCTTTAAAGCGACCATAAGCGGATTCTTGCTGCGGCATATTTTTTATTAATAATGAGCAGTTAGAAAAATTAAATATGCTACGTTGAGCAAAATCAATTATACGACCGCCATGACGACTTTGTCGTAATAACTCCGCTTCTAAAGGCGCAATTTTTGCCGCATGGCCTAGCATCGAAACTTCATTTTCTTGCCAAAATGCCGTAATGGCATTCAAGCCAAAAGACTTCAAACACGCCACTAGACTTTGAGCTAACTCAGCATGATTTGAACAGTTAAATGCCTGCTCCATAAATAACGCTAACTGCCCCTGCTCCGAAGAATGAGTCATTGCCTCAAAAGCCGCTTGGCGTGCCACATCAACCTGATCACTTAAACTTTTACGATAAGCACCATGCTCTAGTGCCCGCTCTACTTTAGCCTGCAGTTCAGTAATATCATACGGCTTGCAAATATAATCATCAGCCCCTGCGGCATAGCCTTTCAAACGGGCCTCTAGACTATCGTGAGCAGAAATAAATAAAATCGGCGTATTGGCCGTCTCAGGTCGTTCGCGTAATGCTTCACAAACATCATAACCACTCATACCTGGCATCTGTACATCTAGCAAGATACAAGGGGTTTCGCGACCAGCTGTGGCTAGCATTTTTTGTTGATCAATAAAGGTTTCAATGGGGTGCTGAGCCAAAGTCTTTTGCACAAGATCTAAATTCCATTGCTCATCATCCAGTACGAGTATCCTTTCTTCATTGACCATACTAATCCCTCAGTTTCCTTTTGATTTATATCAAGCTTAGCAAAACCATATGAAAAACAAGGTTTATTTACTGATTTAAATCAAAGTACTTTTCTGTCCATTACCTAAGCTCTAATCAAATAAAGAATCCAAAAAACAAACAGTACGATAACAAGGACTAAAACATGAGCATTGAAAACCACAGCCTCCATAACGAATTCCCTCAGCATAATGATCGCATTCGAGAATTAAAAATGAACGATCGTCACTTCGTGCGTTTATTTGATGAATACCATGACCTTGACCGTGAAATCCGTAAAATTGAAGAAGGGGCCGAAGCCGCATCCGATGCACGCATTGAAGGTTTAAAAATGCGCCGCGTACATTTAAAAGATGACCTGCTAGGCATGCTAGAAACATCTGAGGCATAAAAATCAGACCACTTCTAAGAAGCTAGCCAAAGGCTAGTTTCTGACTCACATTTTCGCTAAGATCGCTTGATAACTACCGTCGTCTTTCATCGAGCGTAAGGCCGCTTCATATCGTGCAGCAAGATCAATATAGCCTTCGGCAAAAAAGGTGAACTCTTTCGACAAATGAACAGCAGGCTCTAAGCGAACAATACCAGACAACTCAAGCTCGGTTTCGGCTAAAAACTTATCGGCTAAAATTGAATTACTAACAAAAACATCCGCGCGCCCAGACTTCAAAAACTGAAAAGCCGAAGACATCGAATCCACTTTCGATATCCGGTGCTCTTTCATATAAATATTAATAATCCAAGAACCCCGAACAGTCACTGCATGATAGGGCTTTAAACTCGCCCACCCCTTAACAGCAAAATCATGATCAATCGAATAGACATATCGGCTAAGTTCAATAACCGGCTCTGAAACCTTAATAGCAAAAGGCACCTTTTTGGCATACTCGCTAATTCGTGCGAGCTCTGCATGTATTTGATGATTTTTTAACAACAACGCCGAGCGCTTTCCTGGTATAGAAATTAACTTAATTTGCTCACCTATCCGACTAGAAATCACTTTCAGCATTTCTTCCGCTAGAGCAAAAACTTCATGATCTTCAGACAACGAGGTCGAAAAAACAATCTCTTCTTTTGCGTTAGAAACAGAACTAAACAGTATTAATGCTAGCCATATAAGCATAGAGTGAATGGTCGAGATACAAACAGTCTTCATACTTTTAAAAGTGCTCAATCAGGGTGGAAATTGCTTTTAAAAAGCAAGTTCAAATAAGTATAGTCAACACTCTAGTGATAGCATTTATTATTGGATGCAAATACGCCTCATTAAAGACAGTATCCTTCAAAAATGTCTTTTTTGTTTTCAAGCGCTTGCTTTAGAAATTGACGACATTTCTGGACTCGCACCGTTTTACGCAAATCAACATGACTCAATACCCACACCGACCAACTGGAACGCTGCAATGATATATCCAGTCGCTGAACACCCTCATCAACAGTGCTTTTAGCCAGGCTATCTGGCATATAACAAGGCATACGAGCAATGCCAAAACCTGCCTTCACTGCCGCGTACATACTGCTTAAATCATCAACTCGCAAAGCGATATAAGCCTCGGCATCACTCCCTGCCATAGACAACTCTGCCATTACCTTAGTCGCCCAATCTGGAATCTCAGTTTCATTTGCCCAAACCACTAAGCCCACAGGCTTATCTGGCCTCCAGTTTTTAGGCGCATAAATAGCGTGCTGTAAGCCAACAGCCGGCTGCCCAATCAAATACTCGGGTGGATTAGCCGTCAGCCTCACCGCAATATCTGCCTCTAAACTGGCCAAGTTCCGCAGCCCTTTAGTCACCATTAAATTAAGCTCAATACTGGGATGTAAACGGCAAAATTCAGCAAGGTCATCGGCTAGACAATGCTCAAAAATATCATGGGGCATGGTTAGATTAATCGGTCCTGCGAGTTCAGTATTTTGGCCCAATAGGGTTCTCGAAATCTGCAAACTCTGTCGTTCTATATCTTGCGCTTGCTCATAGACCGCATACGCCGCTTCAGTCATTTCAAAGCCTTCACGCTGGCGCTTAAATAATTGCACCCCGTGCTTTTCTTCCAAACTAGAAATCCGCCGCGTCACCGTCGAGTGATTCACCCCCAATACCTTAGCGGCACCAGAAGCACTGCCTTCACGGCACAAGATTAGAAAGAAGCGGATATCATCCCAATTATTCATAGTGTATTTTTGCACAGCTGATTTGCATTTATTGTGAATTTATCATCAAGCAATGTCTATCTAAAATAATCATCGAACTCAGGTAATCCATACAACCTAACTCAACAACCCAGAGATACACAGATATGACGACTTCACTATTCTCGCCAATTCAGCTTGGCGAATACTCATTAAATAACAGAGTCATTATGGCTCCCCTCACCCGCGGTCGTGCTGGCAAGCACGGAATTCCCACCGAACTGATGGCGCAATATTATCAACAGCGCGCTAGCGCAGGCCTGATCATTGCCGAAGCTACGGCTATCAGCAAAGATGGACGTGGCTGGTTAAACTCTCCTGGTTTATATAACGATGAACAACAAGCAGGTTGGAAGTTGGTTGCCGAAGCCGTCCATCAAGCGAAGGGGCGTATTTTCGTCCAGCTTTGGCACATGGGCGCAGCCGTTCACCCTGATTTTATTGATGATGAAGCCCCTGTTTCCTCCTCGAATGTCACCCTTACAGGCCAGCTACCAACCCCTAAAGGGCGTGATAGAGCAATGGCCGAACCTAAGCCGTTAACGCAAGAAGGTATTCAGCAACAGGTGCAAAACTTTGTCCAAGCTTCTCGCCGCGCTATCGACGCTGGCTTAGATGGGGTTGAGATACACGCAGCAAATGGTTTCTTAATCGACCAATTTACTCGCGATAGCACCAATAAACGCAGCGACAAATACGGTGGTAGCATTGAAAACCGCCTGCGCTTCATGATGGAAGTCATTCAAGCTGTCTGTGCTGAAATAGGCGCTGATAAAGTCGGTATTCGCCTATCTCCAACCAATAGCGTTTGGCAAGTCAGCGATAGCCAATATAAAGAAACCTTTAGCCAAGCCGTCACCCAACTAAATACCTTCAATCTAGCCTACCTACATTTGTTAGAGCCTAAACCTAATAGCGGACATGGCATGGAAACGATTGATTACATAACGCCACTATTACGTGAAAAATATACGGGGTTATTAATTGCTAACGGCGGCTATGATCAAGACAGCGCTCAACTGGCTTTGAATAATAAACTCGCCAATGCCATTTCTTTTGGTCTGCCTTTTATTGCCAATCCAGATTTAGTAGAACGTTTTCAACAAGCCCACGACCTATCAGCGCCAAATCCAGAACTATTTTATACAGCAGGGGCTGAAGGCTATGTCGATTATTCAGCGGCAGAAACCAAGGAAATAAGTTAGTCAGTCAAACTGAACTAGGAGGTTTTAATGTTTGATTAAAGCCTCCTGTTTAAAAAGTTAAACTAGGTCTTAATACAAATGACGTGGTGCTTTTATCAATTAATAAAGGCCCAGAATATTTCTCGGGGGTATCGCGAATAACACCAAATCCTAATGACAATACCCAGCCTCGATATTTTAAAGGAATTTTCTTATCAATAATTAACTGCTGGCCAATAGTACTGCCCGTCCCCTGATCGACCCTATATTTAAATTCAATGCCTCCATTTTGCACCCAAGAATAAATATCCCCCCCTTCATGCACACGTTCACGCTTAATCGCGACATAATATTCATCGGTAATATTAGGATTATCATGGTTTTTAAAGCCAGTACGAAACGACCAACTAAGCTGTATATCGTCTAAATAACGATCCCCTTTTACCTTCCACTCCAACTCAACCCAACGATCATCTATTATCTGATTATCCCGTATATGCAAATGCCCATAACTGGCTAAGTAGCCCATAAAGCCTTTGCTTTTTGTATTACTATCATCCGTCGCATCGTACTTCACCATATTGCCTAAAAATAACGATATGGCATAAGGCTCCTCAAAACCCGCCGTCGCTATTTCAACCAAGTTTAAATCTTGAGTGACTTTCATGTCGTCATAAATCCCCGCCCCTTTTTCACTTTTAAGATAAATCCCTAACAAGGGTAACGGGTTAATACTGGCTTCGACTAAAAAGAACCGCGGTAGGTATGAACGAAGAAAAAGATCGCGGTAAACTTGTGCTTCTGAACGCTTACCTAATTCAGGAATAGGGCTATCGTCCAGCATTTTGAAATAGGCGATATTAGTATAATAAGGGTCTAACTCATGCTCCCACTCACCACTGGATCCGTATGAATTGACACACTGTAGGCAGAGTAATGAAGCGAACAAATGGCTTATTACATGATTCAGATATTTAAATAGGGAATTATGATCATACATATCCAAAGCCTTAGACCACTGGATTTATATTCAACTTAAAACGTAAAGCTCATAGGTTTCAAAGCACCTCCATCAGTATAGTCGTTAATTTTTACTGTCTAATAAACTTTGCTGACTTTGAAAATGAATTAATAACAAGAAGCTTCTGAACGACCACAACTAACGCCTCACGCCCACCTCCTTTATAGCCTTATTAATATGGCTGCGATAAGAAAGCAAACTGTCGAAACAGTTATGCCAACAAAAGGAATATTAAACCAATAACGCTTCGCCAGTATCATGTACGACAGCCCAAAAAACACAGGAAGAAAAGTAAACCAGATTGAATTTACAATGACATCGAAATGATTTATCAGCAACGGAATATACATCGCTGAAAAGAGTATCAATCCTAGGCTATGGCTGGCATTGAATCCAATCCAGGCATCCCAAACTGTCGTTTCTTTAGTGAGAATTGGCGATGTAGCCATCATCGCCTTTGTCACATCAGAATCATTAGCAGCGAATTTATTAGTGAAGAACGTATAACTAAAATGCACCATACCTAAGATGCCCAAAATTGAAGCTCCGATATTAATCAAGACTTGCTCCATAACGTTCACCCGAATTTTTCAGCACTGACAAAATCATTAATCGTTTTAATAACAACATCTGATTTGAGAATTTTTCGATGCCCAAGCCCTTGAGTTGTCAAAAATTGAGAGTTTTTAATAATCTTAGATAAACGCTTCGATTCACCATAAGGCACTTCACGGTCGCCATCATCATGAATCAATAGCGTTGGAACATCACACTGCTGTAATAATTGCGTGGCATCCATATCACTCGCAGGAATCCCCACAAGACGACTAATAGCCGCAATAAAATTGTCCGTGGTTTTATTATTCAGACCAACAATTTGAGTAAAATGTCTTAATACATTTTCGATTGAAGAAGGCCCAGAAATCAATACCATCTTATCGGTACTGACGCCCTTACCCACCGCCACAGAAGTTGCACCAGCTCCCATAGAATGTCCAATAATGACATGAAAGTGACCTAATATTTTTTGCGCTAAAGCAATCGTTTGCGAGAACAAATAAGCATTAGAAGTATCTCCCTTAGAATGTCCATGCCCAGGCATATCAATGGCCACGACAGAGTAACCTTTGGCCACGAGCCCCTCTATCAGACCAAACAGTTGAGTCCCTCGACTCTCCCAGCCATGCACCAACAGAATTTGTTTATTCTCTACTTTCTTACCTTCATCCCCTTCCACAACTTGATGATGAGCCCCCCAACGAATAGCACTAATATCTGGGGTTAACTGAAAGCGCTGTCCCTGTTTCTCAGCCCTATGTTCCCAGTCCTTAATCTCGAAACGCTTAGGGGTTAAAAAATTCTGCGCTAAGTTTTCAGCGGTTCGTGCTGAAAACATTAGGCTGCTCAACTGGTGCTTAAGGCGAAAAGCCATCAGTGCATAGTTCATAATTATTTCCTCAATTTTTTCTCTGTTTATATCAACCTACCTGACGAGAGGTAGGTATGTAAGGTAAAATTTTTAACCCGTTAAGGCGAGATTTAGCACTGGCTTAAGAGTGCGTTAAAAACTGAGTCGCAACTTTAATCGCGGCTTCAAAGGGTGCACTATTGCCCGCAACGCGGCTGGTCAATAAGCCACCTTGAATACACGCCACCAGCCACTGGGTTAAATCTTCATCGCTCTGGCCATGACTCTTAAACTCACCACTAGCAATGCCCGCAGATAAGACCTGCTGCAAACACTGCGTTTGCTCATGAATCAAACGTTGAACCTGAGCTTGAACAGAGTCCGTCAACTTACCCCACTCTCCCGCAAATGAACCACCTGGGCACATTTTCTCACTCGGAATAATGTGAAAACGATAAATATTAAAATAATACTCTAAACGCTGAGTTGGAGACTTACCTTCCCCACGAGTGAAGCTGTCTTTCATCTCTGCAGCGGCACGCTCTAACAAGGCAATTGATAAATCATCTTTGCTTTCAAAGTGATAATACATACTGCCTTTTTTGATGCCAGTGCGCTTCGCTAGCTCTTGAAAGCTAACCCCACTAATGGACTGGCGCTGCACCATATCTTGGGCCGCGTCTAAAATGGCAGTGCGTGTATCTTTAGCAATGGGAGTATTTTTAATCGTTGTCATAAACCTACCTTACGTCAGGTAGCATTTAAGTGTCAACGAGCAAATGCAATTGGCTTATAAATAGTTAGTTAAACACTAGAATTGACGGCACTAAGTGTCGCATTACAGACTTGATTACGGCCCTGCTCTTTAGCCTGATACAGGGCCATATCGGCTGCTGCCAAGAGGCTCACCGCATCACATTTAACATCCGTTGCTTTGCACTGACTCACGCCAATACTAATGGTTAACGGCACAGGTACATTTTTGACAAGAATTTGAATACCTTCAACAGCCGTGCGCATGCGCTCAGCAATTCGTAAGCAATCATCTTCATCCGTATTCGCTATAATAATTGCAAACTCTTCCCCCCCGTAACGAGCTACCGTATCACTAATGCGTTGCACTGAGTTTTTTAAGCAGTTGGCGACAGCAATTAAACATTGATCACCCGTAATATGACCATAGTCATCATTCACTTTTTTAAAATTATCAATATCAAGAATTAATAAAGCAATACGTCCTTCTGTGCGCCGAGCCCGCTGTAGCTCTTCTTCCAATTGTAAATCAAAATAGCGGCGATTTTTTACCCCGGTTAACCCATCAGTATTACTCACTTCTAACAGCTGAATATTACTCACTCGTGCCGACATATATTCTTTTGATGAATTCACAGTCACCCATAACAAACCAAAAATATAAATAATTACCGTCGTAACTTTCTCAGAAATCATTCCCTCAGTAATAAAGAGCTCGACAATCAAAATAGGCACTAGCATGCAAAGAACATAAACATAGGTATAAAACCGCGAAGCAGAAAAAGACACGGCCCCTCCAGCACTTAAGCCGACGGTCGCAAAAAGAATAAGATCTTGATAAGTAGATAAAGGCGTTTCAAGATAAGAACAGGCCGCCATAATGCCCCAAGCAAGACAACCAATCGATAAGCCTAAGGTAATATAAAAACGGCAGACTTTAGTATGCGTAATATGTTTACTAGCGACATAGATAAAGTATGTCCGTAGCCCAATAGAGACGAGAAAAACAATACTGATATTGACTAACCATTGAGTCGTAATAGCATCATCACTTCGACTACTAATAAGCCAAGCAACACAGCCCCATAACAGCAATACCAGTATCGACCCCGGCCGTGAACGTGCAATTAAGTCTTCACTAATCTGCATTTCGCAGTGATCTTTTTGCGCATCACTCAGATCATCAAAAGAAGCCATATTGAACTGTTTATTCTTCAAGACTAATCATATCCTAACGCTTATATCTAAAGGCTATAACACATTACTCACACAAGCCCCATAGGTAGATAAAGTGTAGTCGATTTAGTCATACTGAAATGCTAATGAGCACTAAAGATGGCCTGCAACCACAATAACAAACACTGATATTCTTCCGACTTACTCTCATTGTCTTTAGTCACGAGATACCAGCTTTCTTTTAGCCGAGTACTGCGATCGAATAACAAAGACAAACGCCCCGATTTCAACTTATGCTGTGACAAAGGAAAACCGGCTATCGCAATCCCCAATCCTTCCTCCGCTGCCCGTATAGCGCCATCATAAGAATCGAAATACAATTCCTGCTTTGGTTCAAAATCAAAACCAATATCCTGTCGATAGCGCTGCCAATCATCCACCTGCCGGCGACTATGAATTAACGTCTGACCTTTCCACTCATCTTGGCTACGAATAGACTGAGCATGAAAAGGATGACGACGAATGTACTCATCACTCGCCACCAATCCCGAGCGGGCAGAAGAAATTAACTCAGTCTTTAGATCGCCCCAAGGTGGTACGCCAAATCGAATGGCGGCATCGAAGTCAGTGGCATGCAGATCTTCTAACTGAGCACTGGTTTCAATAACCAAATCAATATGTGGGTAAGCTTGTTGAAATTCTTGCAAGTGAGGAATCACCACCTCATTTGCCATATAAGGAATCATGCTAATTTTAATAGAAGGAGATAGGTACTTATCTGAAAACTCATTAAAGCCACGCTCGTATTGCCGTAACGTGCGCTCAGCAACTTTATAAAAAGCCTCTCCCGCAGTGGTCAATGCTAATACCCGCTGCTCACGACTAAATAGCGTTAAACCGACATAACTTTCTAGGTTTTTAATCTGCTGACTGACCGCCGAAGGAGTTACATTGAGTTCTTCTGCCGCCAATTTGAAACTGCATAACTTAGCCGCAGCAGCAAATGCAACGAGGTATTGGATCGGTGGCAAGCGTTGAAATTTAGACATTCAGCAAACTCGTATTAGCACTGGTTAAGTTAGAAATTCTAATCTAATAGTAAGATATTATCGTTTGTAAACAAGCCCTTTTTTCTAGACACTGATACCAACATAAACATTCAGCATATCTTCAACGGTTATTAACCTAAGGGCTAAATCATGTCGAGCCAAGCAATTAACTATCTAGACTTTGACCAAACTCAACAGCAAACAGGCCTAAGAATGGTGGTCGTTAAAGGGCTTCCTAGCCCTTGGGGTGAAGCAGCCAAAGGCATTCTTCATATAAAGCAGCTCGAATGGTCTGCCTGTTACCACGACCCTCGAAGCCGAGAGATGTCCGCTTGGACAGGTTCCCGCAGCGCCCCCGTCGCGATCTATAATAACGAAGCCCCAGCCGAGAGCTGGTTAGATATTTTATTGCTCGCCGAACGCCTAGCGCCACAACCTGCCTTACTACCCCAAGATCCAGCGCAAAGAGAGCTCGCAATCAGCTTATGCCAAGACTTGTGTGGTGAAATGGGCTTAGGCTGGACTCGTCGTTTAGATGGCGTACAGAAAGGGCTAAATGGTAAAAGTCTATCAGAAGGCGGGTATCCAGAACCGATTGCTCAATACCTAGCGCAGAAATATGGCTACGAGGCCGAAAGAGGGCCCGATTACAGCAAGCTCACCATCAACTTATTAAAGTCACTATCCACGCGTTTAAAAGACCAACAGGCTAATGGACAGCCGTTTTATATAGGCGACTCGATAACCGCTGTCGATATTTATAGCGCCGCGTTTATGGCGTATTTTAAACCACTGCCGGCAGAGCAATGCCCAATGCACGAACCAATGCGAGCAGTATTTGAAGCGTTAGATGAAGAAACTAAAGCTGCACTCGATTCTATCTTACTCGAGCACAGAGATTATATTTACAACCACTACCTAGCCCTACCGCTTTCGCTTTAACTTAAGGAAGCCGTTAAAGGATAGTTTTTTAAACCTTCATTTACTAAGCTTTCGATAATAGAACTAAGCTCTGCGGGGCTTTTATAATGATTAATAGCTTGCTGCAGGGAGATAGTTTTTAGGTCA
>Ga0209707_1000027_pt1 | contig 94984 bp, 90 predicted proteins | sample EN4Hudsemesocosm_FD_184630 | JGI IMG/M metagenome (GOLD analysis project Ga0209707, IMG submission 184630) | Methane-oxidizing microbial communities from mesocosms in the Hudson Canyon - EN4B Hudson Canyon (SPAdes) (version 2) | ecosystem: Environmental > Aquatic > Marine > Cold seeps | place... | reverse complement strand
TTTTGTTTTTTGGTTAATAAAAGTGATTAAGCCTACTGTCGTTATACACGATTTCCATAGAGTTATCAGTTACTTTTCAGGTTCTGTTGCCATGATTTGGATGTTTTCTAGACTGTCTCAGTTTTAAATACAATTTTAACGATAAAAAACGTTTCAATATTTATTTATGAACAGATAATGAAAAATAAATTGTTTACCCCATCATAACCTCCACATAAATTAAATTAATAGAATTAGAGATTTTATCGATATTAGTTGATGTTATAGCACTGTGCGTTGGTAATGGCAGGGATATTTAAATAAAACTAATAAACAAATTTGATACTAAAAGTTAAGATAACAGTGCAAACGAGGAGTTTCGTACTAAGCTTATTACTATAACTACTAATTTTGGAGATATAGTAATGCAAAAGATTATTTATGCTGTATTACTGAGTTCACTCGTCTATGGCTGTCAAAACTCAATTTCCTCAATTCAGCCAACGGTTAGTCAACCTCCTTTGCTAGACGACAGTTTTATTAGTCACCAAACATTCATTGTAGAGTCAGAAGAAGATATATTTGCTTTAGACAATGAAATGAAACTTATGGTATCGAAAAAATTAAAACCCGATAAAGATATTAAAAGACGTACATTAAAATTGTTAAAACAAATTTTTGACTCAGAAGGAATATCGTTAACCTATAAAAGTAATGCCAACGTTAACGCCAGACAGGCATATCATAATAAGCAAGCCAATTGTTTATCTTTAACAATTATGGCTTATGCATTAGCTAATGAGGCTGAGTTAAATGTAAAATTTCAACAAGTTGATACGCCAGAATACTGGGTTCGTAATGGTGAATATAATTTATTAACTGGTCATGTAAATTTACTGGTAAAACAAAAAAGTTTTGATACAAATACTTTTATTTGGGGCAGTAATGGCTTTCAAATAGACTTTGATCCACTTGCTAGTAAATCGAGCTTCAAAAGAACAGTTATACAAAAAAACACCGTATTAGCAATGTTTTACAATAACAAAGGGGCTGAAGCGTTAGTTGAAGGTAACTATAATTCTGCTTATATGTATTTTAAAGAAGCAGCAATAATAGAACCCTTATTTTCTCAAACGTGGGGGAATTTAGGTATATTATACAAATATATAAATAAACATAACGAAGCTGAGCAATCTTACCGTTATGCAATATACCTTGATAGCAATAATTTTACCGCAATGGAAAATTTGGCCATTCTTTTAACTCAACAAGAAAAGTTTGACGAAGCGGCAAGTATTAAGCACAAGCTTCATATCAAAAGAAGTTCAAACCCTTATTATTATGCGCTACTTGCTGATGACGCTTTTTATGAAGGTAACCTTGAACAAGCGATCAGTTATTATAAAAAAGCCATAAAAATGGAAAGGAAAGCCCATGAATTTCACTTTGGATTGGCAAAAGCTTACTTTCAGATGAATAAGCCTAAACTTGCTAAAAAATCATTGAAAAGGGCTATTGCCTATAACCGTAGCAGGGGATCTGAAAAATTATACACGGCAAAACTAAATTTGATGAGAGATAACGATATTGAAAACTAAATTATTTACTATTATTTTAGTTCAGCTTCTTTTAATGGCTTGTATTACAAATAAAGCAATAGTTGCTCCACAAGAAAAATTTGAAGCGGATACCTTTTCGATTGATCAAACTAAATTAATTGAACATCTTAAAACCATATCATCAGATGAATTTACTGGTAGAAAAATAGGAACCTTAGGTAACCTGAAATCCCGAAACTATCTTGAGTCCCAACTTAAAAAGTACAATGTTGCTCCATTTATAGATAGTTACCATCACAAGTTTATTAACCATTATTTTTTAAAGGATGTGATCGGTGACAACATCATTGGCGTTGTTGAAGGTGTTGATTTTCCAAATGAGTATATCGTATTAACTGCCCACTTTGATCACTTAGGCATTAAAGGAGATGTTATTTATAACGGTGCCGATGACAATGCGTCAGGCACGGCGGCGTTACTTAGTTTAGCGCGAGAGATTTCATTAACTCCCTTAAGGTATAGTGTTCTTTTCTTATTCACAGACGGTGAGGAATCTAATTTACTTGGAGCAAAAGCATTTCTTAGAGATTTTGACTCTGTGGTTCCTGCTATAAAACTAAATATTAATTTAGATATGATTGCTGGCAACAATAACACCTCCACGCTGCACTTCATCACTAGAGGGGTGCATAATCTGATGAGTGATATTGACTATCAAAATTTACAAAATCAGCTTTATAATAGTGAAGTTAACATCAAAAAAGGTTTTAAGTTTGCAAGTAATGTTCGTAATATAGGACGAGGTAGGCATAAATGGCTAATTTCTAGTGATCATGGTGTATTTTACCGAAAAAAAATACCTTTTATATATTTTGGCGTAGGTACCCATGAAAATTATCACACCAGCAAAGATACCTTCGATAATATCAACCAAAGTTTCTATATCTCTGCAACCCAGTCTATTTATCAATATATACTGATGTTAGATCAATATATATGACCATATGGTCAATTTTATTCAAGCAAAAATAGATTTTAACGTTATAATAACTAAAATTGTTTAGTAAATTTGCTAAACAACGAATGTATGGTCTGTAAAATAAAGGTTAATCAACAATGGAAAAACGTTATATTACCGCTCAAGAGTTACTTGAAGACTCTTTTAGGTTAGCGGCAAAAGTATTTGAAGATGGTTTTAGACCACAATTTATTGTTGGGATATGGCGAGGCGGAGCTCCAATTGGTATCGCTGTACAAGAATATTTTGATTTTAAGAAAGTTGAAACCGATCACATCGCTGTAAGAACTTCTTCTTATTATGGTATTAACCAACAAAGTAAAGAAATTAAGGTACATGGACTTCATTATATTATAGAGAATGCTAATGCGGATGACGGCTTATTAATTGTAGACGATGTATTTGACTCTGGTCGTAGCATTGATGCATTAATAAAACAGCTTAATTTGTTAAGCAGAAAAAATATGCCAACGGATGTTAGAGTTGCTTGCCCATGGTACAAGCCTCAAAATTCAAAAGTTGATTTTGCTCCTGATTATTATATTCATGAGTCAAGTGAATGGTTGGTTTTTCCTCATGAATTATCTGGTTTAACACCTGACGAAATCATTGAAGGAAAAAAAGATCTCGCTAATATTCATCATTTATTGGTTTAAATTAGCCATTTTAAAAATTAAAATCCTGATGGCTATTTGTATTTGTCATCAGGTATTATGGTAAAAGTATGTCAATTAAAGTCTTTTTCGTTACCTGTCTTTTTTTAGCCAATAACTCCTCTGTATTTGCAAACCAAAAGCATCCTGTAATATTACTATCAATTGATGGCTTTGCTAATTCCTATTTAGAAAAGTATCAACCTACAAACATTTTAGCGTTAGCTAAAAGTGGTGTAAGGGCAGAAGCCTTATTACCTATTTACCCCAGTAAAACTTTTCCTAATCACTTGTCAATTGTTACAGGGCTTTACCCTGCTAAGCATGGCATTCTCCACAATCATTTCTACCGTCCTGATTTAAAAAAAGAATATACTCTAGGTGCTGGTAAATATAATGCAAACTGGTTAACTGCCTTACCTATTTGGACTGTTGCTGAGCAACAAGGAATAAAAACAGGTGTATATTTCTGGCCAGAATCAGAAGCTAAACTTTCAAATATATTACCTAGTCACTATTACCCTTATAAACACGAAACACCAAACATTGACCGTATTAATCAGCTTGTTAATTGGCTCAAGTTAGATGCAGATGTGCGTCCACAGTTACTTATCAGTTATTTTTCAACGGTTGACAGTGCAGGGCACATGTTTGGGCCAAATTCCAAGCAAGTAAAAGCTGCCATTGAAGATATTGACCAATTGATTGGTTTGTTACTTCATAAAATTAGAAATGAAGTCAAACAAAAAGTTAATATCGTTCTCGTGTCTGATCATGGGATGACAATTACTAATGGTAGTATAGATATTAACTCAACAATTTTACCCAATGATGACCTCAAAGTAGTAAATGGTCAAACCCAGTTATTTATTTATGGTAACAGCCAAGAATCTGTTTTTGATGCTCGATCACAGTTATTGATAAATCTTAAGCATGATTCCAAACAGCGGTATTCTATATTTCTAAAATCGGAGTTCCCAAAGCATTGGCATTTTGATACAGAATTAAACGCTATTCCTGACATTATCGTTGAAGCAAAACCTCCTTACACCTTTACTGATAAAAAAGAACAGTATGGGCTTGCTACTCATGGTTATGATCCAAAAAACAATAGAAGTTTAGATGCTATATTTATTGCTTCGGGTCCAGATTTCAAATCTAACAAAACGATTAGCGCTTTTGAGAATATTCATATTTACCCAATGTTGACTGAAGTGCTTGGAGTAAATAGTACTTCAAAAATAGACGGTAATATTAACGTGTTACAATCCATTTTACAAAAGTAGTACTTTCAATCAGAATGGAAAAAACATGAGTAAAAACTCACCAATAATTATTAATCATTTTTCTGATGTTCTTTGTATTTGGGCATACTTAGGCCAGATAAGACTCGATGAATTACAAAAGAAATTTGGTGACAACATATCGTTTAACTACCATTTTATTCAAGTTTTTGGTGCGGTTGAGTCTAAAATGACTCAAAATTGGGGGAATAAAGATGGAATTAAAGGCTATAGTAAACATGTTAAAGATATTGTAATTCAATACCCTCATATTGAAATTCATCCTGACCTATGGACTAAAAACATACCGACTAGCTCTGCCAGTTGCCATCTCTTTTTAAAAGCTATTCAAAACTTAGACCGCAAAGATGAATTAGGCATGGAAGTTAAGGACGTAATATGGCAATTAAGGTTAGCTTTTTTTAAAGATCTCATTGATGTATCGTCCCTTGATGAGCAATTAGCACTCGCAAGGCGTCTAAACTTACCGGTAGAGAAAATTACTCAACAAATATTCAGTGGTTTAGCTCACGCTGCTTTAGAAGATGATTTACATAAAAAACAGCAGTTTCGTGTATCGGGTAGCCCAACATTAATCTTTAACGACGGTAGGCAAACTTTATACGGCAATGTTGGCTATCGTTTGATTGAAGCAAATGTTGAAGAGTTATTAAAAGATAATCAGCAACATTTTAGCTGGTGTTAGATGAGATAAGCTCATTTAAACTGGCTATTTACCCTACAAATAATGTATCTTACTAGGAAATTGCAAACCCTAAAAGCAGAACAAAAGATAATGCAAAATACCTATATCGCCAGACAAGCAATATTTGATGCTCAATCAAATACGGTTGGCTATGAATTATTATTTAGAAACAGTCCTGATAATTCCTTTCCTGAGATGGATTTAGATGTTGCGAGTTCAAAACTTATTATTCAAAATCACCTTCATGGTGATATAAGAAAAATAAGCATGAACAAAGTCGCTTATATAAATTTTACTGAAAACTGCTTAATTCATAAATATCCCTTAGTTTTTGACAAAGACACTATAATAATTGAGCTTGTTGGCCAACCTACGCCAAGCCAGCGTTTATTAAAGATAATTAAATATTATTATGACAAAGGTTATAAAATTGCATTAACAGAATATGATTTAAATGAACAATGGGATATGTTATTCCCTTACATATCAATTATTAAAATTGATATTGAAAAAATAAACACCAAACGTTTACCTCCAATAGTCCAAAAGATCAAACCTTTTGGTATTAAGCTCATCGCAGAAAAAGTTGAAACTAAATACCAACAACAGTCTTTGATCGAAGTAGGGTTTGATTATTATCAAGGCTTTTTTTACCATCAACCAGAGATCATTGAGGGAAAAACACTAACACCAATTAAAGTTCAAATGTTAAACCTTTTAAGTGAAACATTTAATTATCCACTTAATTTTGACAACATTGCCGACATCATCAGCCATGATGTCAATCTAACCTATAGCTTGCTTAAGATGGTTAATAATGTTGCAACTGGCACTCGAATTGAAATTACTTCTTTAAAACAAGCTGCCGCTTATTTAGGTGAAGATAAATTACGTCAATTTGTTTCTATTCTTGCCTTATCAAACTTAACATCTGACAGTACAGATGAACTTGCCCAACAAGCACTTATCACTGGTAAATTAATGGCAGCTTTATCTAAAGAAAATGTGTTTAAATCAATACAAGACTTTGCCTTTATTACTGGTTTATTAAGTGCAATCGAAGTGATGTTAAGTATGCCAATGGCAGAAATAATGAAAACTATGCCTCTGGCGATTCCAATACAAAACGCCTTGGTTAATCATGATGGTTTGTTAGGCGATTTATTAGACTTAACGACTAAATACATTACTGGTAGAGGCGATAACTTAACGCACTCTATAGACAGTTACTCAATAGATGCGAGTTTCTTACAACAAGAGTTTGTTTCTGCAAGTCAATGGTGTAGTAATTTACTTAAAACAGATTAAGTAAATTTATTAATTATGATGATATGCCTTTTATATTATCTTAAAATAAAGGAAAAATAGGGTAAAGATCAATACCCGTTAGCATAATGAAAACTGAATCAGAATTAAGAAGTAGATATAACGATAATAGCCGAGGTGTTTATTTTATTGGCACTACGCCACCTAAAATTGACACACCACTGGAAGAAGTAGAACAAATCGCAGACAAATTATTGGATAGAATTAAAGATATTGCCATAGATGGGCTAATCGTTTACGACATTCAAAATGAAGACTCCAGAACCAGCGCCCCTAGACCATTTCCGTTTAAATCTACTCATGATCCTCGTTACTATTCATCAATATTGAATAAGAAAACATCTCAACCCGTTATCACTTATAAAAGTGTTGGCCAAATCGAAGCAAACCACTTTAATGATTGGTTAAATGATGCTTGGGACAATTACAATGTTCGAGAGTTGGTATTAGTTGGCAGCCCATCGGTAAAAAATAAAGTCCAATTATCCTTAAATGATGCATATAAAACAGCGGTAACCAATGAAAATAATTTTTTCATCGGTGGTGTTACCATTGCTGAACGACATGCTAAAAAAGGTAATGAACATGAACGATTGATAGAGAAACATCATCAAGGTTGCAATTTTTTTATTTCACAAGCTATTTATAATCCCCAAGAAACCATCGATATATTAACTCGATATGCCATTGAGTGCCAAAAGCGTGATCTAAAACCTCAACGTATTATTTTAACTTTTTCAGCATGTGGTAGTGACAAAACGTTAAGATTTATTGAATGGTTGGGAGTCAGTGTTCCTGAAGCAACAACTTTGAGAATATTAAATGCCAAAAACCCACTGCATGAGTCAATCCGAATTTGTTGTAATAGTTTAAATCAGATTTTAGATGCAGTAACAGTTTATAATTTACCTTTAGGACTTAATATTGAGAGTTTAACCAATCGAAAAGACGAAATTAACGGCTCAATATTATTATACAAACTATTACGTTCAACTATGGAAACTTATTTAGCAAAACATGAGCTTGATATGTTGAGAGATAATAATTAACAATAATTTTTCACTTAATTGAAAGAAAGTGATTGCAGGAAATTAAATTGCCATCTAAAATAAATTAGCACTAAATACATATAATTAAGGAAAAGAAATGTCTACAGGTACAGTAAAATGGTTTAACGCGGACAAAGGTTTTGGATTCATCACGCCGGATGACGGTGGTAAAGATTTATTTGTTCATCATTCAGAAATTAAAACGTCAGGCTATGCAACTTTAGACGACGGACAAAAAGTAGAGTTTGAAGAAGGTCAAGGTCAAAAAGGACCTTGTGCTACAAATGTTGTAGCAGTATAGATTTACCGGCCTTAGTTTTTCTCTAAGGCCTCTTTAATTCCCACCTCTATTTTAACATTATTCCGCCAGTAACAAATCATTACCTAATAAACACAGAATGATCTTAGACAACATTGTAAGCTCTCTTTACATATTAGGAGGCCTTATGATTTTAATCAGTGTTTTAAATTTAAAAGAGCATAAAGTTGCGAAATTAGCAGCTCGACTAAGTGGCTGTCAGCTATATAAGTCTGGCCAAAACATAAAACAATTCGAAACTTCTATGAGCAATATCCATTCTGCTAGAAAATTAGCCACCTTTTTTCGTCAACGAGGCTACCAAGTAACCAGTGAACATATAATATAAGCTCAACGTGTTGATTTTACTAATTACTTTGTATAGAAAATAATGTTTACCCTTTATAATACCCAGATAAAAGCAATGTCACTTTTATTAATAATATTGCTAAGTTGTAGTCGTAAAGGGAATTGAAGTTAGCAATACTCGACCATCTATAAATGTTATCAGTAAACAGGGGACTCAAGACATACTTACTAAGAATTCTCAGACTACGATCGATCGCTTATATTTTTCACCTAATAGCATTATAGAAAAATCTAAAAATATTCAACAACTCGTTGATGAACGTCAAAAACAGTTAGATAGCGTGACTAAGTAAAATTTCCGTGGTATATAAAGCATAGAATTTAATAATTACAGTTTTAGAGTCAAAAATGACAAAAATTTCTCAGCTATCACTAGTAGCAGCAATGATCGTAATGCTCGGTTGTTCAGAAGATAAAACACCAATTGAAGCAGCTGAAGATAAAGCTTCTTCAGAAATAGGCTCACAACAGACGACAAACGTAGCACCAGAATCAACGATTGATTACAAAGAAGGTGTTCATTATCGTTTAGTTAACAATATTAACGTAGGTGAATTAAAATCCCCCTTTATAATTGAATATTTTTGGTTAAGTTGCGGACATTGTCAAAAGCTTGAGCAACCTTTGCAAGCATTTAAAAAACAAAATCCTAATGTTGGCTTTGCCCGTAAACATGCTGTTTTAGGTGAACGATGGGTAATGGATGCAAGACTTTATTATGCGTTAGAAGAAACTAACAACTCGCATCTTTTTGATGAATTCTTTTCTTTATATACAATGGGTTTAACTGAAGAAAGTTTTGACCAATTTTTTATAAAAAACAACATTGATAAAAAAGTATTTTTAGAAATTGCAGGCAGCAGCGAAGCTATTTTAGTAAAAATGAAAGAAAGCCTTCAGGAAATGACTGATAATAAAATGACTAGCGTACCGTCTTTAGTTATAAACGGAAAATATCTTATTTTAAAGTCTGATGACGGTGATTATTTCAAGTTAGTCAGCTACTTACTAAGTAAAGAGTAAGTACAGAAGGGCGCTTAAATGTCCGTAGAAATTGTAAAGGTTAGGATTTAAAGAGATCTCTCTAACCTTTACAATGCTCAAGTTTACTCTTTTAATCGACCTTTCTTTGTTTTCCACTTTCTGCCCGTTTCTTATTTTCACTTTGAACATATACAGTATCGGTTGTCGCCATGCTGGCATGACCAAGATCTTCTGAAATATCTTTGAGCGGTCGTCCACGTTCTATTTCCATGCTTGCTCCTGTATGCCTTAACCAATGCGCGGAGGCTTCTTTTAATTTTAACGCCTTATTTTCACCTTCCGATCTGCGCATATTGTCATGTGCCTGGTCGAAAACACTTTGTACTATACGTCGTAAATGGCGCGAGGTCATGCCACCTTGACCACGTATTTTTTCTACAAGAACAGAGTTTTCATTACTCGATGGCAAGCCTAGCAAATCACGAGAAGCACGATAACGCTCTAAAAACGGTAAGAAATCAATTGGAACGGTAATATCACGTAATTTCCGACTTTTACCAAATATTTTAAGCCACCAGTTTTCATCATCATCTTGCCAAAAGTGACCCATGGTTGGTGACCAAGTTGCACGCTCAGATAACTCTGAAATCCTTAAAAATAAGGTTTTTAAGGCCGCAATAACAAATAAGTTACGTTCAAACATAGGCTCTTCATCAGCCATTTCAACAGCGGTATCTAAAACGTATTGCCATTGGTTAGCCGTTAACCGTTTGATTTCTTTAACTTGTGAATCAATAATAAAATGTCGGCAATCTTTTTTAGCTATTTGTGCCGGATTGCCAATACAAAAATCTTCAGCCATTAGATAATTATAAAAAACGATAATGGCGGTAAACATTGATGAAAGTGTTTGTTGTGATGGACGATATTTTTTCTTATCAATGACAAATTTAGATTTGAGACTTTTAGGCGCTTGAATCTTAAATGGAAACCAAAGTTCATTAGCTGATGAATAACCATTGGTGATTTTAAAACGTTCTTGATTAGATGTGCCAATCCAAGTAACTGGTGGTTGCCAACAAAAGTCAGCATATTCGAGCAAGTCAGATTTGCGTAATTGATCTATTGGTTTTTTCTTTTCAATAAAGGACCATAATAGAAAACGTTCAACGTCATTTCTAAATCTGTCATAAGTATGTGCAGATTTATTTCTACCTATATAAGTAAGAAATTCTTTTCCCCAGCTAAATTGCTCAAGCCACCAAGTTTCATTGGATGAGAATATTTTGTTTAACTCAGGATAATCCTCAAGATCAAAGTCACATAAATCAATATATGGCGGGTATAAAGGAACGGGTTTAGTTAGTGACATTTAATTGAATACCAAATTTTGAAGAATAAGTAAGGACATGTACGTGAAAGCTAGTTTAATACATCACACCCACTATGTCCAATACTGAAGAGTATCGGACATAGTGAGTATATTAATATCTGGGTGTGTGGCCTCTGTGATTACGCGTAGAATGAAAACTTTATTTTTTAACTAAATCAGTAGTTAAAACCACTTTGATACTAAAACACGTTTATCAGGTAAATATCGGTTGTTAAGTCTAGTACCAAAAAATTAAGAATGTTTATCCAGACTAAACTATTTTAGTACCAAGTAATCGATACCCGATCACAATAACTAAAATTATCTAATAAGCTGTATGTACTTTTTAATTTTATAAGTGTATTTATTTGGCTGATTAAAATTGTTTCGTGAACTCCAACAACTTTTCTCCTATCAATCTAGCTGCGCAGTGCTGTTTTCATGTTTCCTTATATTTTGTTGTTTAACTTTTACTAAATAATAAAGCACTAGTCATTGCTCGTGTATTAAACCTGTATTGTCATTAAGAAAACCATGACAAATATAATCTTCCAACTGTCTTTTTTTCTTGTTCATTTGATGGAAGTGTTCATAGCCAACAGAGAATGCAAAAGGATTAGCGTTATAGTCTGCGTATGATTGATCATTCCCTTGTTTAGCTTCTTTTACGCCAGCAGCAAATGAACTTAAAAAATCATCTCTATTGTTGAGTAAAATTACAAAGGCATCGTCTGCTGACTCAACAAATTCAAGGGCACCTAATTCAATATATTTATCAACAACGGTGCTATTAAACACACCACTGTATTGCTCTGTTTCTACATCATACAATATTACCGAATCTGTCTTGGTTGCTTCCATTAATGAAACAAATAACTCTCTTACTTTTTTTGAAATCATAGGGGTCTTATTCTTAGTTTTGTAAGTTACTTTAAAAGATCGAATATTACAGTTATGTGATTAACACTGTATTTTTGGAATATCACGCCATTGGCTGGTGTACTGAGGGCTTAAAAACGCTCTTCGCATATGCCATTTTTCATGCTGACCTTCAGTGGCAATTTTTAACATACCATCACCGTATTTATGGTTAATCTTGTCTAAGCATTTCATTAAATAACCATTAGTGTGATCGGGTATAAATAAGTCAGGTTGTATAAACGCCCTACTGTTTAATTCTATCGCACCTACGCCACAACGATAAAACCTAACTCCTTCACTATAGATAGAATCAATTACACGGCTGATAGCTTCTGCCATTTCACAACTATTATCTGTCGCTATAATAAATGGATAAACAATCGCTTGCTTATAATATAGCTCATCATGTGGAGAGCTTGATGCAAATACCATTAACTTTTTAACAAGGGAAGATTGTTGCCTAATTTTTTTACCAACAATAGATGCATGCTTTACTAGTGCTGCACGTAATTCGTCTTTTGTTGTAATACGTTGCCCAAAACTACGGGTTGAAAAAATTTCTTTCTTAGGTGATTTAACTTCATCCCAGGACAAACAGCTAATGCCATTTAATTCATTGACTGTTCTTTGTGTAACCACACTAAATTGTTTTCGTATCTTCTTCGGGTTTTGCTTTGATAGCTCGGCAGCACTATTAATGCCTTCAAGCTTTAGTTTTTTAGCTATCTTATTGCCAATGCCCCAAACATCGGCAACATCCATTTGAGTTAAAATTTTTTCTCTACTAATTATTGTATCTATAACTGCGACACCATTAAAGCCCGGTAATTTTTTAGCTGCATGGTTGGCCGCTTTTGATAAGGTTGGGGTTATGCCAAAACCAACTCCAACGGGAAGTCTTGTTTCTTTCCAGACAGCCTTTCTTATTTGATGCCCGTATTCATGCCAATCTTTTATGTAACTTTCATAGTTATCAAAATGTAGAAATGACTCATCAATACTGTAAATATACTGATTATCGCAAAAACGACTAATAACATTCATCATTTGGCAGCTCAAGTCAGCATACAACTCATAGTTAGACGAGCGAACGATGACTCCATTTTTTTCAAGAAATGCTTTTACTTGAAAGTACGGTTTAAACTTTGGGATACCGAGGCGTCTGGCTATTGGGCACACAGCACAAATGCAGCCATCATTATTTGTTAAAACAACAACAGGTTTGTTGCGTATGCTTGGGTCAAAAACCTTTTCACAGCTTGCGTAAAATGAAACAGCATCAACTAAAGCATACATGCTGCTAGCTCTGAAGATTGATGATGTAAACGAATTGAGCGAGTGACCACACCCTCTAAAGAAAATTCATCGTCTGGTGTAATAGATACCGGCGCAAATCCAGACGATGCCGATAATAGTCTGGCTTGTTTTTTATCAATTAATTTACAAACAAAACAACCGTTAAAATTTGCAACAATTACATCACCATTTTTAGCCGTTAACGATCTATCGACAATTAAGATGTCACCATCAAATATCCCTACTCCTTTCATTGACTGCCCTGAAGCTTGACCAATAAAAGTAGCATTGGGATGTTTTATAATTAGTTGATCAAGCGACAAGCCTAACTCTTTATATTCTGCAGCCGGAGACTCAAAACCGGAGATACCAGCCTCTGCATATATTGGGATTACCTTCATATAAAAACCGCACCACACTGTATTTTTGTACAGTATAGTGCGGTTTGCTCAACTTTTGAAGTATAGATGTATAAATTTTATTTCTCTGTGATTAGATAAATAGAGAGTTTTGTTGTTTCAATTCATGCTCTATAGCTTGGATTACAATATTGAATAGTAACGCGGCACCTTGCAATGCATTGTATTTTATGTAATTTTTTATAATCAGTAAGTTATAAGGAGAAGTATGGCTTCAAGTTAGATTAATGTAACTTCGCCTAAATTAAATAAAATTTTTTACGAATAACTTCAATAATATAGATTAGAAGCTACAGTTATTTAAACCAAGCCTTACCACCAATCATTTTGAATGCAGGTGTACCACGAATAATCACTTCTCTTGCAAAGAGTTTTTCACAATGGGGGCATGTACATGAGGTCGTTGTGAAATCTTTACTTATTCGCTCTTTAAAACATTTTACTAATGCTCCTTTACCTGCCTTACGATATTTGAAAAGTTGGTTATTACAATTTGAGCAATATATATCTACTGTTTTACTGGGACCTTTTTTATTGGGTTTTGCCATCGTTATTCAACTTAGAGGTAAAGAGCTAATATTAATTGAATGGAATAGGTATTAGTTTTGCTTTACTTTATCAATGGCTAATAACTCAAGTTGTTTGGCAATATCCTGTGCTGCTGTTTTAGGTGAAATATCATCATCTATGTGTAATATTTTACCTTCTTTTGATATATAAAATGTGACACGACTTGCTACTTTAAAAAGATTTAATACATCATAAGCCTTAGCAACTTGTTTACTTGGATCACTAAGCATAGGGAAATCAGCTCCAGTGTCTTTGGCAAACTCAATATTATCTTTTAGTGGGTCAACACTCACCATAAAATAGCTAACATTATATTCTCTGATTAAATGCCCATCTTCTACCAAAGACTTGCATTCAAACGTGCACCCTCGAGTATTAGCCATTGGGTACCAAGCAAGTACTATTGTTTGTTTTTCTGCATAATCTTCTAGCTTATAAAATTTACCGTTAGTCGCTTGTAAATTAAAATTGGGTGCTTTATCCCCTACTTTTAGATCTGTTGCTGAAACAGGCAAGCTAGTTAATAGAGAGAATAATATCAGATGCAGTTTGTTCATAAGTGATAGTCCGTTTTTGTTAATAGCTTTAGTCTAATACGTTAAGTGATTAATATGAAATAAAATAAATCTTAGTCAATTTCATCAAAAAGTTGATGTTCCTGCAAATTGGAGTATTAATAAAACATTAATAACCTAATAAAATCAGTGACATATACATATGGTATTAAAGTTGCTCTATTAAGTTCAGGTTAATAATTTATTTAGCGTATAAAAGGAAAACTATTATGAATGAAGAAAAAGTAATTAATACTAAAACTTGGCAAAACATGAATGTTTGGAAGCGCGGTTTAGCTATGTTGTTGTTTGGATTTATTGCTGGATTTACTCGTTTTATTATAACCATGATCGCATTGTTTCAATTTATTTGTTTACTATTTACAGAGAAGCCAAACTATCCGTTAGTAAAGTTTGGTCAAAGCTTAAATACCTACCTTTATCAGATGAATCAATTTCTAACGATAAACTCAGAAATATACCCCTTTCCATTTGCTGACTGGCCATCTAGTACGTCAGATAAAACTCCCGATGTGGAAGCTTGTTCAAATCAGGATTTAGATGGTGATGCAGAAAAAGTATAAAGTTAATCTAAATACTTATAGCCGAATTACCAACCATAACAATTAGCTTTTAGGCATAGTTTTACTTATAAATTAACGATCAAAGTCATTTAGTTTTGATCGTTTTTTATGTCTAACGTTAAATTTCAACCCTCTATAAAATCCTATTTCAATAAAACCAACCGCCAGAACATTGCTATCTTGTCGATAAGTCTCAAATATCCATCAATATAATTAAAACGATCTTTAGAAGGATCACTTTAGCTTTTTTTTGTTTAAGAACAGCGGCTACAGAAATAGTGAGTGTTCACACGAACGCTGCGCGGAGTTATCAGGGTTGTATTGTTTAGGTGTTTTGGGGTTGTCGGGGTTACTAGCTTATTGCATTTTGGGGTTGTCGGGGTTATAATAGAATTATGTTAATTGAGTTATTAAAGTAGATGAAATGAAATACCCCATTGCCTTAACATCATCATCTGATGATATTGACTATAAAGTGTTAGTACCGGATCTTCCTGGCTGCCAAACAAATTCAACTTCGATTGATTTAGCTTTAGAAAAAATTAGCGAAAAAATTAAAGAGCACTTAACAATTCTTACTGAGTACTCAGAAGCCATTCCTAATGCAACAGCCATAGCTAACCATCAGACGAATTTTCCAAATGCAATTTGGGCTGTTGTTGATATTGATATAACCCCCTACTTAGGAAAGAGTCATAAAATAAATGTCACCTTGCCTGAGTTGTTGATAAAACAAATAGATGATCGAGTGAATAAATCGGAGTCTTATAAAACACGCTCTGGTTTTATTGCTCAGGCTTGTATGATTGAGTTGAGTAAATAATTGCGAGTTGAACAGGTATTAATGTCCACTGAATTAACAATAAAATTAATACTGTAGAATAGTAGGCTGCATTATTGGGATGTTTTGATAGATCAAGCTTTTAAGTTTAAACAATAAATCTTAAAAAAACGGGGAGCAAAATAGAAGAACAATGATTGATGATAATTGCTTAACGTTAATTACATTTTAGCATCGAGCAATTATAAATAATGAATAGACTGTAGACTTTCTAAATTAAAATTTGAGAATTTACAAAAGACTAAGATTAAATTGACTTGCTGCTTTGTCTAAATCGTTTGTATTGGACAAAATAGCGAGTTGAGGTATAGGAAGTAAATTTTTCAGTTCAGTAATATTCTCTTCTAAATATGGCATTGGTACAGGGCAATTAGCCACCCAAGCTATACAATTTAAACCATCATTGATAATACTTTCAAAAGTTAATATTGCATGATTTAAACAACCTAATTTCATATTAACTACTAAAATCACATCAAGTTTGGCTTGTTTTACAAATTCAGATAAATACTTGGCATTACCTAGTGGTAATCGCCAACCTCCAGCGCCTTCAACAATGTTGATACCAGCCTTAAGATTTTCTATCTGTTTAAAATGTTCATTAATTTGAAACAGATTAATGGGTTGTTGAATTTTGTGGGCAGCTATATGTGGTGCAATTGGCTCAGCAAAAGCAATGGGGTTTATATTTGATGTGGTCTGTTGACAGTTAGCTTCTAAAGACAATAGTTTAGCGTCTTCATTAACTAATACGCCATCTTCAAGTTCGCAGCCAGCAGAGATCGGTTTATATACCGCCACTGTATGTGAAGCTTGCACTAAAGCGCGTATTAAAGCACATGCAACATAGGTTTTTCCTGCATCAGTATCCGTGGCGGTTATGAAATAACTAGTCATTTAGTTTTACTACTTGCCCAGAATAAACACGATATGTAGCGGGATAAATACCACTTGGTTCAAGAAAATCTTGATAGGCCTCTGTCATTTTGAACCATTTTTCTTTTCCAGCAAGGCCTTTATTCATTTGGCTTGGTACATGATTAGCTCCTAAGCCTTTTAATTCTTTAGCGAGGTGGAGTACATTTTCGTATTCAAGAACAATATCTTGACATTTATGCTCTAGCATCACTGATTTTGATGAATTAAATAGTGTGTTAAGCTCAATCTCGTTCTTAAAGTCAATTACATGTTTATCATCATCAACCTGTGCCCATGACGATTTTAGCTCGTGCAATGTCCCTTTCACTAAGGTCGTGAATATAAATAAACCTCCTGGTTTTAGTACACGGAGGATTTCTTTGATAGCGACATCGAGTGGATCACACCATTGAATGACTAAATTTGAGTATACAAAATCAATACTTTCACTTTTAAGTGGTAATTTGTGAGCATCACCTTCAAGCCAAGTAATTTCAGACGACCTTTTTTCTTTGGCGTAATTTAGCATTTTAGTGGAAATATCTAAGCCAATAACTTGATGATAACTACCACTGAGTAAATCAGTAAAAAATCCAGTACCACAACCTAAATCTAAAACTGTTAAGTCGTTTCGATTGGGTAACCACGGCATTAAGTTTTTTCCACTAAAACGCTGCAAACGAGCTGATACATCGTAAGATTTACTTGCAGAGCCAAACGATTTCGCAATGTTTTCTCTAGTGGTGTTTAAATTTTCAATTTGTGCCATTAAGACAAGATCTCATTTATGTTTTTTGCTAAGTACTTAATATCATTTGCATTATGGTTTGAACAAATGGTAACGCGTAACCTAGAGCTATTTAGAGGAACGGTTGGTGGCCTTATTGCAGTCACCCAAATCCCTCGTTCTTTTAGTTTTTTACTCGCTAATAGCGTTTTTTCTTCATCACCAACAATCAAGCCGTGAATTGATGATTGAGTAGGAATTAAATCAATACTAGGTGATAACAATTGGCTAAATTGTTCACTGAGCTCGGCTATATTTTCTCGACGCCAATGCTCTGTTTGAATTATTTTAATACTCGTATTCGTTGCCCAAGCTAATGCCGGTGAAATGGCTGTTGAATATATATAGTGCTTTGAAAAGTTAGTCAGGTATTCAAATACATCTTCTTGACAAACAACAAAAGCACCACTGCTTGCAATAGCTTTTCCAAAAGTAGCCATTACAATATCAATATTTGCCAAACTACTACTGCCCTGTCCCTTTTTACCAATTACACCAATACTATGAGCATCATCAATAAATAACTTGCCATTATATTGATTAGACAAAGTTGAGAGTTGCGCAATTGGCGCTTGATCACCATCCATACTAAAAACACCTTCAGAGGCAATAATATTGTCTCTGGCATTTGATAAGGAGCCATGAAAATTTTTATCCGTACTAGCTTTTTCTTTAAAAGAAGAAATTAAAGTATCAAGATGATTAATATCATTATGTTTAAAGCGCTTTACTGTGGCCTGGCTTGAATACGCACCGTCAATTAACGATGCATGACTTAACTTGTCTAACCAAATATTAGCAGAAGATTGCCCTAATGCTTGCAAAATACCTAAATTTGCTGAAAAACCGCTGCTGAATAATAAACAACGCGGTTTATTAAGCCATTGGCAAATTTCATTTTCTAACGTTTGATGGGCATAACTAAAGCCAGTGACTAAGCTAGATGCAGATGCACTTAAGCCAAACCTGTCTATACCTTCTTGCAGTGCTTTATTAATTAATGGGTGATTATTTAAACCAAGGTAATCATTAGATGAAAAATTGAGATAACTTTTACCGTCAACTACGATTTCACGGCCGTTTGATTGCCCTGATTCACCATCATGACAAACACGTTGACGAAAACGTGCTTGTTGATGTTGTTGCTTAAGTTGCTTAGCGATAAATTCAAATGACATAAAATCTAAACTTAATTATTAGTAACTAAGTTTTTACTAAACAGAAGCATCGTAAAACAATTCTTTATTTTCTTCGTTAACTAATGCTGTACGTAAGTTGCTAGCTTCTTGTTGTTGATCACCTGAATCAATAGTTTCAGTATTAATACCTAACTTTTTAAATAAAGCTATGTCTTTATTGGTTTCTGGGTTTTCAGCTGTTAATAATTTACAGCCGTAGAAAATCGAGTTTGCCCCTGCTAAAAAGCACATTGCTTGCATTTGCTCATTCATAGCCGAACGACCAGCAGATAAACGTACATGGCTTTTAGGCATCATTATACGAGCAACAGCAATACAACGAATAAAATCAAAGCTCTCTAGATCATCCACATCTGATAAAGGCGTACCTTCAACTTTTACTAACATATTAATCGGCACACTTTCTGGTTGTGGTGATAAATTAGCAAGTTGCGCTAAAAGTGATGCTCTATCTTTTGATTCTTCCCCTAATCCAACAATACCGCCACTACATACTTTCATTCCCGCACTTCGTACATTATCAATGGTATCTAAACGGTCTTGATAAGTACGAGTTGTAATGATTTGGTTGTAATGTTCTGGTGATGTATCAAGATTATGATTGTAATAATCTAAACCGGCACTTTGTAATTCATCCGCTTGATCTGACGATAACATGCCTAAAGTCATGCAAGTTTCTAGACCTAAAGCTTTAACACCTTTTACCATTTCAACAACATAAGGCATATCACGTGCCTTAGGGTTACGCCAAGCTGCTCCCATACAAAAGCGAGTAGAGCCTTGCTCTTTGGCAGCTTTTGCTGTCGCTAATACATTCTCTACTTCTAGTAACTTTTCAGTTTCAAGATCTGTTTTATTACGTGCACTTTGTGAACAGTATTTACAATCCTCTGGGCAAGCCCCTGTTTTAATTGACAATAAAGTACTTACCTGAACTTCATTTGCATTAAAATGTTGACGATGCAAAGTTTGTGCTTGAAACATCAAGTCATTAAAAGGCAGATCAAACAACGCCTGTACTTCACCAATAGTCCAGTTATGGCGTAATTGAGCATTTTGCTCTAGTGAATTTTTGGAAATAGTAGTTGCTGAACTTGCAGGCATAAAAATCTCAATTGCATCTTAATAATTAAACGAGTAGTCTAGCGGCCTATAGCTCGATGTCAACATTTAAAATGGCCAGTGGTTTACATATGCACAATAAACAAACAAAAGAACAAGAAGAGTTACTCAATTTTGATCGTCAAAATATATGGCATCCTTATACTTCAATGTCGTCACCACTACCTTCTTATCTGGTTAAATCTGCACAAGGGGTAAATATCACCTTAGCTACTGGCGAAGAAATTATTGATGGTATGTCTTCATGGTGGTCTGTTATTCATGGATATAATCACCCTGCTCTGAACAATGCATTGATTGAACAAAGCAAAGATTTTTCACATGTTATGTTTGGCGGTTTAACACATGAGCCTGCAATTAATTTATCAAAAAAATTAATTGATATCACACCAGAAACACTCGAACGAGTATTTATTTCTGATAGTGGCTCTGTTGCTGTAGAAGTTGCCATTAAAATGGCCATTCAATATTGGGCGAGTAAAAAATTAAAGAGTAAACATAAATTATTGACTGTTCGAAATGGTTACCATGGTGATACTTTTGCTGCTATGTCGGTATGTGATCCGGTTAATGGCATGCACCAAATATTTGAAGAAGTGCTCTTTAAAAATTATTTTGCTCCAGCCCCTCAAGTTAAATTCAATCAAGATTGGTTTGTTGATGATCAGGGAGAAAAAGAAGTGATGGCGCTTGAAGCTCTTTTTCAACAACACCATCAAGAACTTGCTGCTTTTATCATAGAGCCTATTGTTCAAGGTACAGGTGGAATAAGAATTTACCACCCAGAATACTTAAAATCCTGTCATAAACTTTGTAAAAAATATGATGTGTTATTTATTGCTGATGAAATAGCTACAGGCTTTGGACGAACAGGTAAGTTGTTTGCTTGTGAATGGGCAAATATATCACCCGACATTATGTGCGTTGGTAAAGCATTAACGGGAGGTTATTTATCTTTAGCTGCTACCTTATGTACTGTAGACATAGCTAATACAATTAGCGAAGGTGAAGCGGGTTGTTTTATGCACGGCCCAACATTTATGGGAAATGCACTTGCTTGTTCAGTTGCAAATGCGAGTTTAGACATTTTAGCAACTAATGAATGGCAAAAGAATGTTCTCAATATTGAACAGTATTTACTAAGTCATCTTACCCCACTTATTAATAACTCTCGTGTACAAGATGTAAGGATTTTAGGAGCAATTGGTGCTATAGAAACTCAACAACCAGTGATAATGGCGAAAATACAACAACGTTTTGTTGAGTTAGGTGTTTGGATCAGGCCATTTGGTAAGCTTATCTATATTATGCCGCCATTTATTACCACCAATGAGCAGCTAGAGAAGTTAATTTTAGCTATAACAACCGTACTTGAAGAAGATGACTGTTTTATGCTTTAACCTTTGCTTTAAATTATGCCTTTACATCAATGAGAATATAACTTATCCATGAGATTGAAATCAGCATAAGCAAAATCAAATTAAAATGCTTGTTGTCTGATTTTCTTCTACTACGGTACTTATCAATAAATAAGCATAAATAGCTACTTAATGCACTGCTCCATAACACAACATATAAATAGCCAGTTAACGGCACTAACCAAAATTTTCTAACCTCTATGCCATGATACCGATACATACCATACTGAGCCTCGGGTGCTGCGTAATAAGCAACCGCAAACGCTAAAATAAATAATAACCAGCCACCAATAGCTAATCCCCTCATGAGGTAAACCCAAAGGTCTTTTGTTTGCCGCCTTTCTTCAGGTAAATTATCCATCCATGTACCTCTAAATTTGAGTCAATTAACTCTAATGAATAGTGTAGCTTTAAAAGTTACTGTTTGATAACAAACTTTGTTGTATTGGCTCTATAGTCACTGTAACATACCAGCCCATTTTCCATATAATAGCAAAGCGTTATTTTGACTAAGCAAAGAGGTTATCAATGTCAGTGTTAGCAATAACTGATGTATTAGCAGGACAATACCCTGTAAATGAACCAATCACAGTCCATGGTTGGATCCGTACCCGTCGCGACTCTAAAGCCGGCATCTCATTTTTAGCAATTCATGATGGTTCATGTTTTGATGCAATCCAAGCCATTGTTAATAATGATCTCGACAATTATCAAAATGATGTATTAAAGCTGACTACTGGTAGCGCAGTTAAAGTTACAGGTATATTGGTTGAATCTCCTGGCAAAGGTCAGTCTTTCGAAATTCAAGCAACGAATGTAGAAGTACTTGGTTTAGTTGAAGACCCTGATACTTATCCGATGGCTGCTAAACGTCATAGCATTGAATACTTACGTGAACATGCACATTTACGTGCTCGTACAAATATGGGTGGCGCGGTAACACGCGTTAGAAATTCATTAGCTCAAGCGGTACATCGTTTTTTACATAGCAAAGGATATTTCTGGATCAGCACACCACTCATTACTGGAAGTGATTGTGAAGGTGCTGGTGAAATGTTCCGTGTTAGTACACTAGACATGGAAAACTTGCCAAGAGATGATCAGGGTAAAGTTGACTACAATAAAGATTTTTTTGGTAAAGAGACATTTTTAACCGTATCTGGTCAGCTAAACGTTGAAACTTATTGTTGTGCATTATCAAAAGTTTATACTTTTGGTCCAACTTTCCGTGCAGAAAATTCAAATACTAGCCGTCATTTAGCTGAGTTTTGGATGATAGAGCCTGAAATAGCGTTTGCAGACCTTAGCGATGCTGCTGATTTAGCCGAAGAAATGCTAAAATACGTATTTGCTGCCGTGCTAGAAGAACGTGCCGATGATATGGCATTTTTCCAACAGCGTGTTGATAAAACTGTTGTCGACCGTCTTAATTCAGTTATCAATAATGACTTTGTTCGTCTTGATTATACTGACGCTATTACTATATTAGAAAACTGTAATAAGAAATTTGAAAACCCAGTCTCCTGGGGCGTTGATTTAAACTCAGAACACGAGCGTTACCTTGCAGAAGAGCATTTTAATGGCCCTGTAGTTTTACAAAACTACCCTAAGGATATTAAATCTTTCTATATGCGTTTAAATGATGATGGTAAAACTGTTGCTGCGATGGACATTTTAGCACCAGGCATTGGCGAAATAATTGGCGGTAGCCAACGTGAAGAACGTCTTGATGTACTTGATGCTCGTTTAGCTGAAATGAATCTAGATATTGCAGATTATAGTTGGTACCGTGATTTACGTCGTTACGGCACAGTCCCTCATTCTGGTTTTGGTTTAGGTTTCGAGCGTTTAGTTGCTTACGCTACTGGCGTACAAAATGTGCGTGATGTTATCCCATTCCCTAGAACGCCAAATAACGCTGCCTTCTAATAAATACGTTTACGTATGTATAATCCGCAATAAGATTTTATTCTGATTGCGGATTTTTTATTTCTCCTTTTTATATTTAAACCTTCTACAAGTATCTCACTTTATTATGATAAGGCTTTGTTTCTTTGTAATTTAACGCTTTACTAGGAGTACCTAGATATAAAAATCCAACAATATCCTCTTTTGAATTAATTGAGAGCCCTTTTTTTACCTCTTTATTGTAAGCTAATGTTCCTGTGCGCCACATTGCGCCATACCCTAATGAGAATGCCGCCATTTGCATGGCATGTGCACAACATCCTGCAGTAATCAATTGTTCTTGTTTTGGTACTTTTTCATGTGTTTTATAATCAGTACTAATCACAATAATCATAGGTGCTCGAAATGGCATTTTTCGAGTTTTTAATAACTTAGCTTCTTCAGTAGGATCAATCGTTTGTGCAAATATTTCACTTAGCTTTTCCAGACCTTTGTCAACGACGATTATAAACTGCCACGGCATTAATCCAGCATGATCGGGAACTCTCATACCCGCTTTTAAAATGATATCAAGATTGTATTTATTTGGTGACGGCTCAGTTAAAGATGCATTTGACTGACGAGTTAATAATAATTCAAGACTATCTATTACTGTTTTATCTTTATTAATATTCATTTTTTTAATTTCTAATTACGACTGTCACCAGTTTAAAGCTCTTAAAGGTAAAAACAACAACCAAATTCGTAAATATTTACAATTTTTACTACTTAAGCACCTCAAGATTAAGTAGCATAGTACGATACATTATAAAATATTTACTTGGTTATAATATGAACAGCAATCATGGCCTTTTTAGACGTATTGGCAGTACAATTTTTAGTTTTTTAAATACCACCAGAAAAGTCATTATCAACTTGGTATTTTTTTCAGTCGTGTTAATTTTCATCATGGCGTTGACCAACGATGAAAATGACATTGTTGTGCCAGAGAAAACCGCATTAGTCTTAAATATCAAAGGTGATATTGTCGAGCAAAAACGCGAAGTTGATCCTATGGACGCGTTTTTAACACAAGCACTTGGTAAAGAAGATGATCGCCCTGAAGTTTTACTCAGTGATATTATTGATGTTATCACCGAAGCTAAAAATGATGATCGGGTTTCAGTATTGGTATTGCAACTACAAAACCTTAACCGCTCGGGTTTAACTAAGATAAGAGATATCGCAAAAGCGATTACAGACTTTAAAACCTCTGGAAAACAAGTTATTGCTTTGGGTGAACAATTCAGTCAGGACCAGTATTATCTAGCAAGTTTTGCTGATGATATTTGGATGGATCCAAAAGGTTGGATGATCCTTGATGGATATGGTCGCTATCAGCTGTACTTTAAATCAGCACTAGATAAACTTGAAATAAGTCAACATATCTTCCGTGTAGGAACTTATAAATCTGCAGTTGAACCTTATATGCGTGATGATATGTCTGCTGCAGCCAAACAAGCAAACAAAGTTTGGTTAAACGACTTATGGGGACAATATAAAAAAGATGTTTCAGAACAACGTGGTTTCGGCATTGATAACTTTGATGAAAACATTGATACCTTGATCAATAAATTTGAGTCTTCAAACAGTAACTTTGCTCAATACGCGCTAGATAACCAGTGGGTAGATCAATTAAAAACTCATGGTGAAATGAGAGAAGCCATGATTGAGCTTGTCGGTAAAAATGATAGTGGCAAGACGTATAGCCATATAGGCTTTAAAGATTATTTATCAACTATTACCTCACCCTTCCCATTTGTAGATCCAAGCTCAGATAAAGTCGCGATAATTATTGCCAAAGGCACCATATTAAATGGCCATCAAAAAACAGGTACTATCGGCGGTGCTAGTACCGCAAAACTATTGAGAAAGGCAAGAGAAAACAAACAAGTTAAAGCCGTGGTATTAAGAGTGGACAGCCCAGGTGGCAGCGCTTATGCATCTGAAGTTATTCGTCGGGAAATTGATTTAATTAAAGCTTCAGGAAAACCTGTAGTTGCTTCTATGGGCACTTATGCTGCGTCGGGTGGTTATTGGATTTCAGCTCCTGCAGATAAAATTATAGCTTCACCAACAACAATTACCGGCTCAATTGGTATTTTTGGTTTAATGATGACATTTGAGAAATCACTAAAAAAACTGGGTATCCACACAGATGGTGTTGCTACTACTGATATTGGTGGATTTGGCCCTACACGCCCGTTGTCATCGGGCATGTCAAAATTATTTCAACTAAACGTTGAGCGTGGTTACCAAGATTTTATATCATTAGTTGCCAAAAATAGAGCAATGACATTAGAGCAAGTTGATGCCATTGCTCAAGGGCGAGTATGGTCAGGATTAAAGGCAAAAGAATTAGGGTTAGTTGATGAGCTTGGTGATATAACTGACGCAATTATTGCTGCAGCCCAATTAGCAAAACTTGATGACTACGATACTTTATTGATCGAAAAAGAAGTGTCAGCTAAAGATAAGCTTTTACAAAATTTGTTTGGCTCCACGTCTCAATTATTGAGTATTAGCGAAGTGATAGAGCCAAGCGCTTCACAAGATTATTTATCTCAATTTATTTCAACAATGAATGATGAGTTAAATTCGCTTAAACAATTTGACGACCCTCAGGGAATTTATGTTTTCTGTAATGCTTGTGAAATTAACTAATATTTTATACGAAGACCAGATATTAACTAAAGTTTATTTGCTTACTTGCAAATATAAAGAGAACACAGAGAAATAAGAATCACTCTGCGGTTCTCTTTTATTATAAAAGAATGAATACCCTGATATGAAAAAACGAATATATGTAGCATATACCGGTGGTACTATCGGTATGAAGCCAAGCACCCAAGGTTATATCCCCGTTAAAGGGCATTTAACTAATGCAATTAATGAAATCCCTGATTTTCATCGAAGTGAAATGCCTAATTTTACTATCAATGAATACTCACCTTTAATCGATTCAGCAAATATGGCGCCAAGTGATTGGCAGCGTATTGCTAATGATATTATGGATAATTATAATGATTATGATGGTTTTGTTGTGTTGCACGGTACGGATACAATGGCTTATACAAGTTCTGCCTTGTCGTTTATGTTTGAAAACTTGTCAAAACCGATTATAGTCACAGGCTCTCAAATTCCGCTAAGTCAGTTACGTTCAGATGGACAAGTTAATTTACTTAACTCGTTATATATTGCTGCCAACTACCCTATTTGTGAAGTAAGTCTCTTTTTTAATAATAAGCTCTATAGAGGCAACCGTAGCAGTAAAGTTTATGCCGATGGTTTTGATGCCTTTGATTCTCCTAACATGCAACCGTTATTAGAAGCGGCAATTAACATACGACTAATCGCTGGAAATATAGAAAATAAACCACATATAGAAGTAGCATTAAAGCAGATAACGCCACAGCCCATAGGTGTAATTCATTTATATCCAGGGATTAGCAGTCTATTAATTGAAAATGTTATTCGACAACCAGTAAAAGCATTAATTATCAGAAGTTATGGTGTAGGTAATGCACCACAAGATCCAGACTTGCTTAGTTGTTTAACAAAAGCACATCAGCAAGGAATTGTTATCATCAATAGCAGCCAGTGCTTAAAAGGTACCGTTGATATGGGGGGTTATGCTACTGGGTCTGCATTAAACGATTGTGGTGTAGTTGGTGCTAAAGATATGACATTAGAAGCAACCTTAACTAAGTTACATTATTTACTTAGTCAAGAACTAGACGTTGATGTTATACGAGCGTTAATGCAAAAAAGTTTACGTGGTGAATTAACTTAATAGTTGAGAGTAATATTTATAAAACCCTTAAGAAAAACCAAAAAGGAGCATAGCTTATAACAGCAATGCTCCTTTTGATTTTACTAGCTTTAATTTAGCCATGACAAAAAATTGGTTTTACTCGTGATATTAAAGGTAAATCCTCTGATGAAAATCCACCTTGTTTAAGCCATTCATTAAAACTTTGCTCTAAATTAATTTCACTGCCTGAAGTCATTTTATTCTGCATAAGTTGTACTTGAATTTCCATACGTTGTTGAGCATATTCTTTGGGTGAATCAACACCTGCAAGTATTTCTAACTCTAATGTTTTTACCTGACGATGTTTTAGGCTTTCATCTACATTGTGAGAAAATACTGAATCCACTAATTTTTTCTGCCAAGTTTGTGTTAATGATAAATAATCGGCCGAGTCACTAATTGATTCTTTATTTATATCACTATTTGCAACTTGAGAAAGAACTGAAAATAAACTCGTCCAATTCTTCTTTTCCTTCGCTTCTTCAATGGCTTTGTTTTGGTCATCAAGTGCTAGAATAAAACGTTCAACTGCTAATAAAATTGATTTGATTACTGGTTTAGCATTTTTTACTTGCTGAAGTAAATCATTAGCTTGTTGCTTAATATTCTTTAATTGTCCTTTATCACAATCTGCAGAAAACTCAGATTCAATGGCAACAAATTGTTGCTCAAAAGCCTGTTTTTGTATTGATTGTTGTTCTTTTTCATCCGTTTTTAAGGTATCTCGTTTTTTAAATAATTGATCGTTAGCTGCTCTAAAGGCTTGCCAAAGTTTATTATCTTGTTTAGGTCCGGCATAACCGATATCTCGCCATTGGTTTTGTAACTTTTTAGTATGTTCTATAGCAAGATAGATATCTTCATTTAAAAGTTCAGCTTTTACTTTTTCAATGAGTGCAGTTTTTAGTTCAACATTGTTGTCATGAAAGCTTCTAATCATGAGCTTGATTGGCTGAATTACGGAAGAAAACTCTTGCTGTAAAGGTTTGTACTTATTACGGTCAACCTCTCCTGCCTCTAACCAATCTTTATTGAGTTTATTAAGTTGTCCATCAAGGGATTTATGGTCAAATTCAGTCTGTTGGCTAACGATTAACGCTAATGATTTAGCTTGTTCAATAATAGCTAAACGAGTTTCAAGGTGTTGATCTCGAAGTTTTTCTTGCTCACTAAAAAACAATCTACAAGGGGCGAAGGCTTGTTCACATGCTAAATTAAATGCTTCATTGAATGATTTATCAAGTTCTTCATCGGCATGGCCTAATAAATTCCAAGCTTGTCTAAATTGTTTTACCTTACTAGCTTGCTCATTTGGGTTATCGAGTGGACAAGTTACAATTTCATTAATCTCATCTAATAATTGCTGTTTTCTAGGGGTAGCTATGTAGTGTTCCCAATCACTTAGATCAGCTATTTGTTTACTTACTTTGTCAAAATCACGCTCTAGTCGTTGTTGCTGACTTAATGACAATTGAGCAAAGTTTTTTTCAATGCCTTTAAATAAACCAAACGACGCGTTGTATTTACCGGTTGAAAGTAACCGTTTTAAATCAGTTAACTTTTTTTGAGTTTGTGTAAACAAGCTCTTTTGTTGTTGTGCAAAAGGTTTTAACCCTTTTAACCATGCACTTTCAATTTCTTGATGGGCATTTTTAATTGAATCCGGCAAAATCCCTTTCGTTTGTTTTTCCACACCCTGCCAGCTTTTTTGCCAGTCATTAAAGATGGGTTGTCTTTGCATATACTCAGTAATAGTTGTTGGAATAGCTAACTGAGATATTTTTGAAATCAAGCCGGTAGCTTCTGTTACCGACAGGGCAATATCTGGTAATTGCGTTAATCGCTTAGCAAGTTGTTTAATTAATTTATCAAAACCTGCTTTTTCGCCACCATTGAGGACAGAGTTAGTGACCTTTGTAGATAAAGATTCAAGTTGTGATGAAAATGAAGCGTCATCGAGTAAGGCGTTTTCAAAAACACTTGTCGTTAACCTTTGCTCTAGCTCAGCTAATTGTTGCTCAAATTCATTTTTAGCGGCTAATTTATCTGCATTTAACTGCTTTTCGATAAGTTGCTGTTGGTAGAGCTCTTCTTTTGCGATAAATGTTTTGCTAAGTTGCAAGTGAATATCTTCATACTTTTTCGAAAAGTTAGCCGCAACCTCTTTATCTAAACAAGAAAAATCACTTTGAGTTATTTGCCACTCTTCTTCTAGGACTGATTTTTTTGAAAGGTAAGTTTGATAATCACTTATTTCTTTTAATGCGAGAAGCTTAGAAAGTAACAATTGGATTTTTTTCGATAATTTAATAGGTTTATCAATTCGATCTTTTATTTCATCTAACTTACTACTTATGGAGTCGGCTACTTCCACATTTACTGATTTCTTACTGAATTTTTCTAATAGATTAACATCTTGAGTTTGAGCGATAAGATATTGTTGGACTTTTTCAATTTGTTTTTGGTTAAACAAGCCGAGTGCAAGATGTGGTTTATTAATTTTTTCGATTAAAGAAATAACAATGTCAGCATCACTTTCATTTTGCAACCAAGGCTCCAACAAGGCTTTATACTTATCGTTTGATAAAAACAGTTGTTTTTGTTGACTCGTTAACTCAATACTATGTTGTCCATTTATCATTTTTACAATTTGCTGATGAGCATAGTCTTTAATTTTAGCATTAGTATTTTCACTGCTGGCTGCTAGCCATTGCTCAAAGGTGTTAATTTTTAACAAAACAGCACGACGAACTAATTCATTTTCATCGTTGGCTAATAATTGCCTTAAAATAATAAGATCATCAGTGCTGTTAATTGATAAGTCATTATTTATCGCGGTTAATCGAACGTTACTGTCTTTGTGTTGCCATTTTGCTTTAAAAAACTTGGAAAAAATCATAAATTTGGAAACCTAGCGATAGTGTTTGGATCAGATGGTGTATCTGTTGCTTGTTTTGCAGCCTGTTTGAATTCGCGTCTTAAAACGTTTTTAGTTTTAGATACAATTTCACCGTCAGAGCCTATGGATAATATTTCATCTGAATTTAAGTGGCGGGCTTGGTAAGCCATAATAATTTGTAGAGCAGATTCTTTTTGCTCTTTGGCAACAACCGTACCTTCTGGCCATTTACCCGTTTCTGCAGCACACTTTAATCTTAGGTACATTTCTTCGGTCATGTTGTCGACTAAGGATAATAATTCCATGTTTTATTTACTTCTTTTTAAAAATAATAATCGAATACGTGTAACAAGGTAAAGTACAAAACCAGCGACGGTACATGTTATTGATGCAGTGTACTGCCATGTATCTGGTTTGGCATATTGCCAGAAACTGAGAAAACCACCACAAAATAACAGCATGGCGACAAAAGAGTGATTCATCAAACTTTGATGCTTTTTAACATAACTTACTTTTGATAGTGACTCTCTTTTATCTTGATCTAAATTGGCTAGTTCTAATTGACAATGACTACACGACTTCGCTTTATCAGATATTTTTTTATTACAACTTGGGCAATTAATGACAGCCATTACTTTACTATTCTCATGCATTTAATGATGGCTGATATTTTACAAAAAAAAACGCCCTTGTGGGCGTTTTATTTAATAAAAGCTAAAAAAAATAACTTTACTATGATTTCTCTTGTGTCAAATCAACATCTTTAGTTTCTAAGCGTCGTTGTTTAAGTCGTTGTTCCCAAAAGTCAGCATTTTTAATGCCTAATTTTACAGGGTCAAAACTATATTCCTTAACACCTTCTTTTTGCTGACGCTCATAATCATGTAACGCCTTAATTGCAGGTTTAGACATAAAGAATATAATTAAAATACCAACAATATTTAACCATGCCATCATTCCGACACCTATATCCCCCATACCCCAAGCAGCACTTGGCTGAGCAACAGTGCCATAAAATACAGCCGACATAATAATAATTTTTAATACAAATCGTAATGCAGGAATTTTAATTGTTCGGTTGATGTAAGAGACATTATTTTCTGCAATAAAGTAATAAGCGAGAACAGTTGTAAAAGCAAAGAAAAACAAAGCTATGGCAATAAAAGGCTTACCAAATCCTGTTAATACACTATCAACGGCAATCTGAGTAAAAGCAGGACCATTAATGACTACATCTTCAGCAAGATTTTGTACTACAAAAGAGCTATTTCCTTCTGGCATGACATTATATGACTGGGTAATTAAAATCATAAAGGCCGTTGCAGAACAAACAAACAAGGTATCAATATAAACAGAAAATGCTTGAACTAGCCCTTGTTGTGCTGGGTGATCAACTTCAGCTGCAGCTGCAGCATGAGGACCCGTTCCTTGACCTGCTTCATTTGAATAAACACCACGTTTTACCCCCCAACCAATAGCGGCACCAAAACCTGCCATAGGTGTGAAAGCATCAGTAATGATTGACATAAATATGCTCGGTAAAATATCAATATGTAAAGCAATAATAACGCAAGCAATAATGATATAAGCTAACGCCATGAATGGCACAACAATTTGGGTGAAATTAGCGATGCGTTTTACACCACCAAAAATGATGAAACCTAAGATTAAGACAATAAAGGTTGCAGCATAAACTTTCGTTAAAGGTAAATCTCCTAAAAATGAAGGCACTGTTCCGCCATTACCAAACACATTAACTAATGCATCACCAATACCATTTGATTGAACAACAGGTAATAGCACACCACAGGCAACAATAGTAGCTAGAGCAAATATCCAGGCATACCATTTTTGTCCCATTGCTTTTTCAATATAATAAGCTGGACCACCACGATAAATACCGTCTTCTTCTTCTTTATAAATTTGTGCGTTGGTAGATTCAATATATGCAGTGGCAGCGCCAAAGAAAGCAACTATCCACATCCAAAAAACAGCCCCAGGCCCGCCAAAACCAATGGCGGCGGCAACACCTGCGATATTACCAGTACCAACACGTCCAGACAAAGAAACAGCTAAAGCTTGGAATGAAGAAATCCCTTGATCTGAACTTTTACCTGATAGCAATAGGCGAAACATTTCTCTAAAATGACGTATTTGTACAAACCTTGTTAGGACAGTAAAAAATAAACCTGTACCTAAACATAAGTAAATTAAAGCTGGGCTCCATATAAAGCCATTAAGCGTATCAACAATTTCTTGCACGTAACTCTCCTAAAATTATTATAATTATTATTTCTTGAATTTTATTATTCTTAATTGCGACATAATTGCGCTGTAAAATATAAAAAAGAGCTGAAATCAGCTCTTCATAATTAACTACCTTAAATCATCTACCATATGGTATACAGCCGTTAATACATCACGGCCTAACAAACTACTGCGTTCATCTGACCAGCCCACACTGTAATCAGGAAGTAACGCGTTATCTTTGAATGGCATTTCAATAGTAAACGCTAAGCAGTTAAATTGCTCTCCAACCCAATTAGTTGCGACTGTCATATTAGCCTTACCTGGTTCGTCTTTGTCATAACCTTTGTCATCTTGAAATTCAGGAGTAATAGAGATTAAGAAAGCTTTAAACTGATCTTCTAATGACTTATTTCGCTCATTATAAGATGGGTTACCTTCACAACCAGCTACAAAGTTATAAGGTAGAGCTTCATCACCGTGGATATCAAGGAATAAATCTACACCGGTTTTATTCATCAGTTCACGCACTAAATAAACTTCAGGGCTACGTTCCATCGTTGGTGTTTGCCATTCTCTGTTTAAGTTTGCACCACAGGCATTTGTTCTAAGGTGACCCCGTACACTGCCATCAGGATTCATGTTTGGTACTATATAAAAAACAGCTTTGTTTAACAAAGCACGGGCAACACCGTCATCTTCATCAAGCAATCGGTCAATAAAGCCTTCCATAAACCATTCTGCCATGGTTTCACCAGGGTGCTGACGAGCAGTTAACCAGATAGTTTTTTTACCTTCTCCTTCTTCTCCGATTTTAAGCAAACTCATATCTCGACCATCAAGCGTTTGTCCTAATACTTGAAGCTTACAATCCATATGCAATTGCGCGCCATGAATCATATCTTGATGACGTTCATAACTATAAGGAGCGAAGTATGCAAAATATACAGAGTTGTAGTCTGGTGTTAATTTAATGGTAAGTTTTTCACCATCAAATTCAGTAGGGACACGGAACCAGTGTTCACGATCATAAGATGCAACTGCATGATAATCTTCCCAACCTTCCACATAAGCTGAGTTACCAGCATTAGTTAAATGGATAACGTGTTCAACACTCTCATTCTCTGAAGGGCTTTGTTGTAATTTAAAGTGAAACCATTGATAAAAATCAGACTCATTATCTTTGTTAATTTCTAATTGAATGTTATTGGCTTGACTGGCATCTATGACACGGATATTACCACTGTCAAAATTTGATGAAATTTGCATAAGAGTTTTATACCTTTTATCGGACTTTAGGCTTTTGCGAATGGCTTAGTGTACACAAACAAGACTTAGATAAAAAGCTTTAAAGAGAACGTAAATATAAGCCCAGCTCCGACGAATATCCAAGAGAGCGACCGGTTACAGTATTTTGTTCATCAATAATGTAATAACTTGGATAACCCGTGATTTTAAACTGTTTTTTAATTTCTTCATTGCCTAAGGCTATTGGAAAAGTAAGTTGATGTTGTTGGGTAAATTTACTCACTTCATCAATTGATGTGTAATCCATGACGACGGCAATAACATCTAGATGATCATTTTTCTCATATAGTGATTGTAAGTTGCCGATACTGGCATGGCAGATTTGACACCAAGGGGCAAAAAAATAAACAACAGTAGTTTTCCCTGTTGAATGGACGTTAACTCTTTCCCCCATTAATGTTGGCAGTTCAACCACCGTGTCACTAATAGAGGCTGACGTTGATAACATACTTGTTTCACGTAAAAATGAAATTGCTTGGAAAATCAGAAAAAAAACAATTACCTGTGTGAGAATATTACGAAGCAAAACTAAACCCTAAAATTTATAACAACTAATTAGTAGACCTGTATTTTTCGAAATGATTTCACTTATTATCTATTTTTAATTTCATGTAAAACCTTTGACGAGTTAACACCAATACTGCTTGATTAAGTATCAGTTTTTTGTGCTTCTAGCCACTCTATCGCTTGAGGTCTATCTAAAAAGATTTTTACGATGTTACTTTTGAATACTCTCTCTAACACATCTTTTTGCAGGCTATTTTTAATAACGACAGCTAATACGTAACATCCATTTTCCTCGTACCAGCTATAGAGCTCTTTAACCATTGATAAAACGGCAGGTGACCCCATCGTCTCGTCACATAATACTTCTAAGCGACGCCAGTGTTTTAGTTTCTGATTTAAGACAGAATGTTTGAGATGGGTAGTAGAGTATTCCTGACCTTCCTCGTTAAATGGGCCTTGGAGCTCAACAATAAAAAGATCTTTTTCCCAAAAAAAAGTTGTTTTACCATGCTTTTTCATCTTCCCCTCCTTAGTAACATAAATGTAATTTAAAGTTAGCGAAATAGCAAAGGCACAAAAAAAATCCGTGATTGTTAACAGGAACAACCACGGATATTGTGTCAGTCATTAACATTTAGCCAATTTTGCTAAGACCTTTCATGTAAGGTCTTAGTGCTGTTGGGATTTCAACACTGCCATCAGCTTGTTGGTAGTTCTCAAGAATTGCGACTAAAGTACGACCTACTGCTAATCCTGAGCCATTTAATGTATGTAATAATTCAGGTTTCTTAGTTTCACTATTACGATAACGGGCTTGCATTCTTCTCGCTTGAAAGTCTCCCATACAAGAACATGAAGATATTTCACGATAAGTATTTTGAGCAGGTAACCACACTTCTAAGTCAAATGTTTTTGCTGCACTAAAACCAACGTCACCGGTACATAAAATAACTGTACGGTATGGTAGACCAAGTTTCTCTAGGATTTTTTCTGCATGACCAGTTAACTCATCTAAAGCAGCCATTGACTCTTCAGGCTTAACAATTTGTACCATTTCAACTTTATCAAATTGATGTTGGCGAATTAAACCACGAATGTCACGTCCACCAGAGCCGGCTTCAGATCTAAAACAAGGAGTGTGTGCCGTCATTTTAATTGGTAAGTCACTCTCATCAACAATCTCATCACGTACAAGGTTCGTTAATGGAACTTCTGATGTTGGAATTAATGAAAATTTCTTTCCTGAAAGATCTGTATGAAATAAATCTTCACCAAATTTAGGTAATTGACCTGTCCCAAACAAAGAGTCTTGGTTGACAAGATAAGGCACATACATTTCTTGATAACCATGCTCTTCCGTATGAATATCAAGCATAAATTGAGCTAGGGCGCGATGCAGTTTAGCAACCTGACCTCTCATTACAGCAAAACGTGTTCCTGCTAATTTTGCACCACTTTCAAAGTCTAAACCTTTACCAAGACCGGCACCAACATCAACATGATCTTTAACTTCAAAATCAAAAACACGAGGTGTACCCCAGGTTTTTATTTCAACATTATCATCTTCACTTGCACCATCGGGAACTGAATCATCCAATAGATTCGGCATTGACGAAGCAATGTTATTGATTTGATCAAGTATTTCATTTTGTTGAACTTTAGCTGCTTCTAGTTCGTCGCCTAATTGACTAACTTCGGCTAACAAAGGAGCAATATCTTCACCGCGAGCTTTTGCTTGGCCAATTGATTTTGAACGAGTATTTCTTTGGCTTTGTAATTCTTGGGTGTTAACCTGAATTACTTTACGTTTTTCTTCCAATACCGATAATGCCTCGGTATCTAAGGTGAAACCACGTCTAGCAAGCTGTGTGGCGATATTTTCTAGGTCTGTTCTAAGTAATTTTGGATCAAGCATGTTATGTCACGTTCTAGTTTAGTTAAAGGTGATAACCATTAATGGATTATCACTCGTTGTGTATTAATTGATATTTAAGCGTTGCTTATTTATTAAAAAGAGAGACTAGATATATTCCTAATGCCGCCGCTAAAACACAAAGCATGACATTGAGAATAATATTGAGCATCGCTTTTATCATCTCTCCTTGTTGAAATAACAACAAGGTGTCTAAGGAAAAAGTTGAGAAAGTGGTAAATGCTCCTAAAAACCCTATACCTATCAATGTGCGATAGATATGAACTTCTAAATTTCCTTGCTCAATTAACCCGTATAAGAAACCCATTATTAAAGAGCCCGAAATATTAACCACCAAAGTGGCAAAAGGGAAACCTTTTCCGAGCCAATTTAAAATTAATTGTGAGATGAAAAAGCGTAGACTTGCGCCAGTAGCGCCACCAAATGCCACAAAGGCATATAAAGTAAAGGTATTAATACCGTTGGTCATTACTTTTCCTGTTTAATTCGTTTAAGTAATTAAGTTTGTCTTGAAGTTGTTTCTCTAAACCGCGATCGGTAGGTTGATAAAATTGGGTATGGCAAATTGCTTGTGGGAAATAGTTTTCTCCTGCTGCAAATGCGTTTAGTTCATCGTGAGCATACCGATAACTGCTTCCATGGCCTAAATCTTTAGTTATATCACTGGTTGCATTTTTAAGGTGATCAGGAACATCTAAATCACTTGTTTGTTGAGCAAGGGCTTTTGCTTGATTAAAAGCACTATAAACCGCATTGCTTTTGGGTGCTAATGCCATATACACACAAGCTTGGGCAATTGCCCTTTCACCTTCACTAGGGCCTACACGTTGAAACGTGTCCCAAGCATTAATGGCTAGTTGCATGGCACGCGGATCAGCATTTCCAATATCTTCACTAGCAATAGCCAATAAACGCCTTGCAACATACAAAGCATCGCCACCAGCAGTAATTATTCTCGCATACCAATAAAGGGCAGCATCAGGATCAGAGCCTCTTACTGATTTATGAAAAGCACTGATCATGTCGTAAAATGCATCCCCTCCCTTGTCGTACAGTGCAATTTTACTGCCCGCTACTTGAGTAACTAACTCTAGAGTGATGGTTTTACAATTATCGATAATGGCAACTATATCAAGACAATTTTCGAATAGATTAAGTAAACGCCTAGCATCCCCATTTGCCCTTTTGAGTAAACTTTGCTGTGCTTCTTTATCAATAACTACATGGTACTCGCTCGATAACTGAAGTGTTATTGCTCGGTTTAACACTTTAGTTAAATCTTTAATTGATATTTTTTTAAGCGTATAAACTCTTGCACGGGATAATAAAGCTTTGTTTAATTCAAAGGCTGGGTTTTCTGTAGTAGCGCCAATAAATATAATAGTCCCGTCTTCGATATGTGGCAAAAATGCATCTTGCTGGCTTTTATTAAATCGATGTACTTCATCAACAAACAAGACTGTTCGTCGCTGATTATGTTTATAGCGTTGTTTTGCATTATCGATGGCTTGTCTTATTTCTTTAATGCCTGATGTTACTGCTGATACACGTTCAATTTCTGCATTCGTTGTTGAGGCAATGATTTCTGCTAATGTCGTTTTTCCAGTTCCTGGTGGCCCCCAAAAGATAACAGAATGGCACTGACCTTGTTCGATAGAGAGCCTTAATGGCATACCTCTACCCAGAATGTGTTGTTGACCAACATAGTTCTCAAGGTTTTCTGGGCGCATTAAAGCCGCTAACGGGCTTGCCGTTAGAGGTTTATTATCAGTGGCAGAGTTATTTTCTGGGATTGACTCACCAAAATCTAAAGAGCCATTAACGCTGGTCATCAACCATTACACCTTCTGGAACGTTAAACTCAAACAATGTATTTTTAGGTTTTGTCTTAAAATTAGCATCAATTAAACTGATATGACTCGTTTGACCGGTACTATCGAGAATAGAGAGTTTGCTAAGTTTGTCTTCCTCAAACGTTAATTCTAAAGATTTAACTTGGCTATTTACATCAAGAGAGTGAATCAAAAAACTATTATCACCTTGTTGACTAACTTGGTATGCATCCCAAAGGGTTGGGTCTTCACTGGTTAATAATAAAACAGGTGTTTTGGCAATAGACTTTGTAAATGAATAAACACTTACTTGATCAATAAAGGGGTTATAAAACCACAGCTCTTTTCCATCAGATACAATAAGATTTTCATCAGGTTCTATAGTGTGCCAATTGACTAAATTTGGTTTACTTATCGACAATGTGCCCTTGCCTTCTTGTAAAACTTCATTAGTTTCATCAACAATGACTTGGGAGAACTTTGCATTAATATATTGAATTCCCCCTAACTTAGCCATCAACAATTGTTTACTGTTATCAACACGTTGGCTTTCTGCTTTTACGGAGGTTTGCTCAATTTTTACTTGAGCATAGGAAGTGGAAACAATAGCTAGCGATAAAATAATCGTAGTTAATCTGAAAGCTTTTGGGGAAAAGGTAATTGATTTTATTTGTTCAAACATGTTAGTCCTTGATTGGCGGTGGTGCTAATACTTCGCGAGCGCCGTTATGCCCTGGAGTTGAAACAACCCCCTGCACTTCCATTTGCTCAACTATACGTGCGGCTCGGTTATACCCGATTCTGAATTTTCGCTGCACACTTGAAATAGATACACGACGAGACTCTGTAACGAAGGAAATAGCTTCATCATATAAAGTATCAAGCTCTTCTGCTTGATCTCCTTCAGCTACTTCACCAGGTAATAATATTTCTTGATCAGAAGCGCCAGTAATAATTTCCTCAACATATTGAGGTTTACCACGTGCCTTCCAATCTTTAACCACGGCATGAACTTCGTGATCATCAACAAATGCACCATGTACACGTGTGGGTACACCGGTACCTGGAGGTAAGTAGAACATGTCTCCCCAACCTAATAATTGCTCAGCACCTTGTTGATCTAAAATTGTTCTTGAATCAATACGAGATGAAACTTGCAGTGCCATACGTGTTGGAATGTTAGCTTTGATTAATCCGGTAATTACGTCAACAGAAGGACGTTGGGTAGCGAGTATTAAGTGAATACCAGCAGCACGAGCTTTTTGAGCAATACGCGCTATTAACTCTTCAACCTTTTTACCAACAATCATGATCATATCAGCAAATTCATCAACAACTACCACAATACTCGGTAGCTTTTCTAACATGGGAGGTGTTTGATCTAAACCATCACTTGGTTGCCAAATAGGGTCAATTAGCGGCTCACCCTCTTCTATTGCTTTAGCAATTTTGACGTTATAACCTTTTAAATTTCTGACACCCAAAGCAGACATAAGTTTATAACGACGTTCCATTTCACCAACACACCATCTCAAGGCATTGGCGGCATCTTTCATATCTGTGACAACCTCAGATAATAAATGCGGAATTCCTTCATATACCGAGAGCTCCAGCATTTTTGGATCAATCATGATTAAGCGGACATCATCAGGAGTTGATTTATATAACAAACTTAAAATCATGGTATTAACGGCTACCGATTTACCAGAGCCTGTTGTACCGGCAACAAGTAGATGAGGCATTTTCCCTAAATCAACGACTACTGGGTCCCCAGCGATATCTTTACCAATGGCCATAGTAAGCGGTGACGCGGCATTTTTAAAATCATCACATTCAATAATTTCAATAAGGTTGACAATTTCACGATGTTTGTTCGGTATTTCAATACCAATAACTGACTTACCGGGTATAACTTCAACTACACGAACACTTTTTGCAGATAATGAACGAGCGAGATCTTTTGAAAGATTAGATATTTTACTTACCTTAACACCGGGTGCTAAGTCTAATTCAAAACGGGTTATAACAGGGCCCGGATAAACGGCAACAACTTTTACCTGTACACCAAACTCTTTCAACTTAGCTTCAACAAGGCGACTTACTTGGTCTAAAACTTCTTGCTCAATTGGGTTCTCAGCTTTATCTGGGCGATCTAATAATTCAAGAGCAGGCATACCTTGGTATTTAGAAACTTGAGAAGTGACCATTGTATTAGGTGTTGGAGGTGTATCTTCAATATCTATTTTTTCTACTTGTTCAAATGCCGCTGAAATTTCTTCTTCATTAACGTTTTTTTGCACATTAAACTCTAACGGACCACTCATCAATTCATCAATTGCAACAAATGGTTCAATGTCATCATCAATATCGCTTTTATCTGGTTCATCATTGATAAAAAATTCATCTTTAAGTTCATCAGGTAATGAGAAAACTGGCTCTTGATGTTCTTCGCCTGAGAATGTTTCAGGTTTATGGTCTACCGCTAATACTTTTTTCGTCTTAGCGGTCGTTTGTTCATCCACTTTATCCGTAATAGCATTGTCGGGGGTTGAAGAGAATTTATCTTTTAGCAAAACAGGTAAGTCTAATAGTTGCTGCACTGCAGTGATAGTGTATTGCCCTACACAGTCAATAAATTTAAGCCAAGAAAAGCCAGTCAATAAGACAAAGCCTGCGCAAGCAAACATTAAAAACAATAAGGTACTTCCGACAAATGAGAAGTAAGGCAGAAAACTATTACTTAATACATCTCCTAAAATACCACCCGCAGAAAAATAAAACACGTCATCAAAATTCATACTAGCTAATGAAGTGATTCCAATATAGAACATGATAAATCCTATAAACTTCAGACCTAATGTTAAATAATCTAACTGCATCAATTTGTGATATTTTTGAAATAATAACCAACCACTAATAGCTACAACAAATGGTAAGCTGTAAGCAACAAGACCAAATAAATTTAAGAGTAGATCTGAAAAATATGCACCGACGGCACCACCTAAGTTTCTAACAGGTGTTTGATAACCGGTTTGCGACCAACCAGGATCAGCAGGATCAAAGCTAAATAATGCCAACATAACAAACATGGCAAATACGCATGAAAATAGTAATCCAGCTTCTAATAGGCGTTGAACGCCACTTAATTTTGAAGATTGAGAAGTCTCAGTCATATTAAATTGTAACCATTGGGAAGATTTTCAAAAAATTTTAATTGTTATTTAAATACTCTAAGGCGTAATGTAATTCACCTAGCAGCTAAAATACCAAAGTTTTGCCTTAGTTAAAACGCTTAATGTAAATAGATTAACGTTTTATTGGTAATAAATTTGCTGACTTAACTTCTTCCATTACAACATAAGTTCTACTTTCACTGACTGCAGGTAATCTTAACAAGGTATCACCTAGCAATTCACGGTAAGCAAGCATATCTTTAACCCGTGTTTTTAGTAAGAAATCAAAATCGCCTGAGACTAGATGACATTCTTGAATTACGTCTAATTCATGAACTGCTTTTGAAAAGTCATCAAATACATCAGGACTAGTTTTAGTTAACGTGATCTCTACCAATACTAATAAAGCCGCATCAAGTTTAAGTGGGTTTAATGTAGCGTGGTACCCAAGAATATAGTCTTCTTTTTCTAAGCGCTTAACTCTTTCAAGGCAAGGGGTTGGACTAAGCCCTACTCTTTTAGATAACTCTACATTTGATAACCGGCCATTTTTTTGCAACTCTACTAGAATATTTCGATCAATACGATCCACTTGTTTATTCATCTGACCCACCCTGTATATTCAACTATAAAACACAAGTATCTTAGCATAATATATCGCAACAGCAAAAAGTACGACAGGTTATTCTATCAAAATAGCAATATACTAGCTTTAAATATTACAGCAAAGCTTCGGCATTGCTAAAACAAAGCAACATAAAACTATAATAGAGAGAAGAGTATGATTATTGGTGTACCAAAAGAAATTAAAAACCACGAGTATCGTATCGGCTTAACACCTGCAGGTGTTAAAGAGTTATCAGTAAACGGCCATGAAGTGATTGTTGAAAATAACGGTGGTGCATCTATTGGTTTTGACAACGAGCAGTATATCGCTGCTGGTGCAAAAATTATCGACTCCGCAGCAGAAATTTTTGCAACTGCTGATATGATTATCAAAGTTAAAGAGCCACAACCTGTCGAATGTAAGATGCTTCGTGCTGGTCAGATTTTATTTACTTACCTTCATTTGGCCCCAGATCCACAACAAACTGAATTGTTAGTAGCTTCTGGCGCAACCTGTATCGCTTATGAAACAGTTACCGCAGCAAGTGGTGGTTTACCGTTATTAGCACCAATGTCTGAAGTAGCCGGTCGTATGTCTATTCAAGCCGGTGCCCATGCATTAGAAAAAGCACAAGGTGGTTTAGGTGCTTTATTAGGTGGCGTTCCTGGTGTTGCTCCAGCTAAGGTATTAGTTGTTGGTGGTGGTGTTGTTGGTACTCAGGCAGCACGTATGGCAGTAGGTATGGGCGCTGACGTAACAATTTTAGACCGTTCATTACCTCGTTTACGTCAATTAGATACTGAATTTGATGGTCGTTTAAAAACAGTTTATTCAACTGCTGATGCAATGGACCAATTAATTGTTGAAGCTGACTTAGTTATTGGCGCTGTTTTAATTCCTGGTGCTGCTGCTCCAAAATTAGTGACTAGAGAGCACATCAAAATGATGAAAAAAGGTGCTGTTGTAGTTGACGTTGCTATTGATCAAGGCGGTTGTTTTGAAACTTCGAAAGCAACAACCCATCAAGAGCCAACTTATGTTGTAGATGATGTTGTCCATTATTGTGTTGCCAACATGCCAGGTGGTGTTGCCCGAACTTCAACCATGGCACTTACCAATGCAACTATGCCTTTTGCAGTAACAATCGCTAATAAAGGTGCTAAAGCAGCATTATTAAATGATGAACATTTAATGGCTGGCTTAAACGTTTTAGGTGGCAAGATCACTTATAAACCTGTTGCTGATGTTTTAGGTTATGAATACGTTGCACCAGAAACTGCTCTAGCAAGTTTATAATTTATCGGCCTTATGGCTAATAATTACTAATTAAAAAAGCCACTAACAGTAATTGTTAGTGGCTTTTTTAATAAAACTGATTTACCCACTTGTAATCTTTGCTTAAAATCCCAATTAATAGAACAAAGACGTTCTTAACGTAATACATTTGGTATTAACTATTTTGGAGTGATCATGACCGACACTAGACATTGCCCTTTACTTATTTTGGGCTCAGGTCCAGCAGGCTACACCGCAGCTGTTTATGCTGCACGTGCAAACTTAAACCCAGTAATGATTACCGGCCTACAACAAGGTGGACAACTAACCACCACAACAGAAGTTGAAAACTGGCCCGGTGATGCTGACGATTTAACTGGTCCAGCATTAATGGAGCGTATGCAAAAGCATGCAGAAAAATTTGATACTGAAATTATCTTTGACCACATCAATGATGTAGATGTTAGTACTCGTCCTTTCACCTTAAAAGGTGATTCAGGCTCTTATACCTGTGATGCGTTAATCATTTGTACTGGTGCGTCAGCTCAATATTTAGGATTGCCTTCAGAAGAAGCATTTATGGGCCGTGGTGTTTCAGCTTGTGCAACCTGTGATGGATTTTTCTATCGTAACCAAAAAGTGGCTGTCGTGGGTGGTGGAAATACTGCGGTTGAAGAAGCACTTTATTTATCTAATATTGCTTCAGAAGTTCACCTAATTCACCGTAGAGATGAGTTTCGTTCTGAAAAAATCTTAACGGCTCGTTTAATGGAAAAAGTGGCTAATGGTAATATTGTGCTTCATCTTGACCGTACATTAGATGAAGTTTTAGGCGATAATATGGGGGTAACAGGTTTACGTCTAAAAGACATGAAATCTGACGCTACAGAAGAATTAGAAGTTACAGGGGTATTTATTGCCATTGGTCATAAACCAAATACTGACATTTTTGCTAATCAATTGGATATGAAAGATGGTTACCTAACAATTCAAAGTGGAACTAACGGTAACGCAACTCAAACCAGTGTTGAAGGTGTATTTGCAGCGGGTGACGTTGCTGATCATATCTATCGTCAAGCAATTACTTCTGCAGGTGCTGGTTGTATGGCAGCATTAGATGCCGAGCGTTATTTAGATGCTAAAGGCTAATTAATAGGGCTTTAACTTTGAGCTTTATCTTATGAGCCAAACACTACATTATCTTGATAGTGAAAGTTTGGCTTTTCCCCCTGCCCACCTCGCCTTGTCAGATCCTAATGGATTACTTGCCATTGGTGGCGATTTAGCACCCAGACGATTAGTTGCAGCCTACACAAATGCCATATTCCCTTGGTACAATGCTGGCGAGCCAATTATGTGGTGGTCTCCTTCACCTAGAGCAATCATCCCGATTGATAAAATTTACATTAATCGTTCGTTAACTAAATTTATCAAAAAACAACCCTACCATATCACTTTAAATAAAGACTTTGATCAAGTGCTATCCTATTGTGCAGATGCGCCGTTTAGAAAAGAAGGTACATGGATAATTGAAGAAATGAAATTCGCTTATATGAGACTTCATGAACTTGGTTTTGCTCATTCGATTGAAGTTTGGCAAGGCAAAGAATTAGTTGGTGGTTTATATGGTGTAGCGATTAACGGCTACTTTTCTGGTGAATCGATGTTTTACAAAAAATCCAACGCATCTAAAATAGCCTTAATTGCTTTGACTAACTTACTTAAAGAACTTGGTATTAGCTTTATAGATTGTCAGATCTTAAATCCATTTTTACAAGACATGGGCTGTATTGAAATACCTCGTATCGACTTTCTACAATTACAGGAAACTGCTATAACTAAAGTAGTCCCTAATGACTTTTGGCAACCAAGATCCCTAGTTGTATGAATGATCAAAATTTTAAATTAGGTTTAACTAAAGCCTTTGATTGTAATTATTTAGACAATCAACAGGAGCAATTATTAATTGCTGTTGATGAGCGACTTCATAACAATAAGGGATATACATGGCTAATGGAGCAAGGTTTTAGACGAAGTGGCGATCAAATTTATCGACCTCATTGTGCTGATTGTTCTCAATGCCAATCTATCAGGGTATTAGTTGAACAATTTACTTTATCAAAAAGCCAAAAACGTTTAATCAAACGAAATGCACACTTTGATGTTAAACAGTCTTCTGAAATTAAAGATATCTATTACCCTCTTTATGAGGAGTACATCAATACTATTCATCATGATGGCAGTATGTTTCCTGCAACATTCGAGCAATACAGCAGTTTTTTAACAAATGATATTACCAAGCAGCTATTTATTGAAACTTGGGACGATGAGGAACTGATTAGTGTTGCTGTTACAGACTGTCTAGAAAATGCCCTATCCGCAGTGTACACTTTCTATCATCCTGATTACCGACAGTCAGGCCTAGGTATTTTTTCTATTCTTAATCAAATCAAGATAACTCAAGAGTTAAATAAACCGTTTCTTTACCTTGGCTATCAAATTGATGACTGTCAAAAGATGAATTATAAAAATAGATACTTTCCCCATCAAAGATTAATAGAAAATAGCTGGCTAATCGTAAATAAATCCTGCTGAAACCTTTACATTACGCCTTCAATTGGGCATCATCTGCCCAGCTTTTTTTTATATACTAGATAAAGGTTGAAATGCTGTGTCGTTTCACTTGAGTATATGCACAACTTTAGAGGTTTAGCGCCCAATGGCGAAAGAAGAAAATATTGAAATGCAAGGTACGGTTTTAGATACCTTACCAAACACTATGTTCCGTGTTGAATTAGAAAATGGCCATGTTGTTACTGCCCACATTTCTGGTAAAATGCGCAAAAATTACATTCGTATATTAACGGGTGATAAAGTAACGGTTGAATTAACACCATACGATTTATCTAAAGGTCGTATTATCTTCCGTGCTAGATAATATTTAATATTTAAGTTTTCAACTTAAATATATGAAACAAAAAGCCTTTAACTTTCGTTAAAGGCTTTTTTATTTTTCAAATCAGACTAAAATGTAGAGTTCTGCCATCCATGGCTTTCATAAATAGATTATATGGGATTGGTATTAATGTTCTATTAACTCTTTTTTATTCTCAACGTTAATGACAATCTCACCTTTACGCACACCTACTTTAGCCGTACCACCTTGAGTTAAATCACCAAAGAGTAACTCATTTGCTAGTGGTTTCTTCAAATGCTCTTGAATTAACCGTGACATTGGACGAGCCCCCATCGATTTATCATAGCCGTGTTCAGCTAACCATTTTTTAGCTTCTTTGGTAAGTTCTAAAGAAACACCCTTTTCATCTAGTTGAGCTTGCAACTCAACAATAAATTTATCAATAACTTGTTCAATAATTCCATCGGTTAGGTGATTAAACCAAACAATATTGTCTAAGCGATTGCGAAACTCAGGAGAGAAAATATTGTTAATTTCCTTCATCGCGTCAAAACTATGATCTTGTTGTTTAAAACCAATGGATTGACGTGTTGTTTCTTTCACACCAGCATTAGTCGTTAATACTAAAATAATATTTCTAAAGTCGGCTTTTCTTCCATTATTATCGGTTAATGTGCCGTGATCCATTACTTGAAGAAGAATGTTATAAACATCTTCATGGGCTTTTTCAATTTCATCAAGCAATACCACTGCGTGTGGGTGCTTAATTACCGCATCAGTTAACAAACCACCTTGCTCGTAACCAACATAGCCAGGAGGAGCTCCAATTAGGCGACTAACGGCATGTTTCTCCATATACTCAGACATATCGTAACGCAACAACTCTACACCTAATATTTTTGCCAGTTGTTGAGTGATTTCTGTTTTACCAACACCTGTTGGACCCGCAAACAAGAAAGAGCCAATAGGTTTTTGTTCATTTCCTAGCCCAGCACGTGATAAACGAATAACTGAAGTTAATTCATCAATAGCAGTGTCTTGACCAAAAACTACAAGTTTCAAGTTACGATCTAACATTTTAAGGCTATCTTTTTCCGATGATGAAACCGACTTTTCCGGAATGCGGGCCATTTTTGCCACAATCATTTCGATGTCAGTATTATTAATGACCTTTTTACGTTTCGCTGCAGCAACAAGTTGCTGCTTAGCCCCGGCTTCATCAATAACATCAATAGCTTTATCTGGTAGAAAGCGCTCGTTAATATATTTGGCTGATAATTGTGCTGCCGCTCTAAGGGCTTTATTGGTATAACGGATACCATGATGTGACTCATACTTGTCTTTTAAACCTAGTAAAATCTTAGTGGTATCATCAATACTTGGCTCAGCAATATCTATTTTTTGAAACCGACGAGCAAGCGCACGGTCTTTTTCGAAAATAGATTGGTACTCTTGATATGTAGTAGAGCCTAAACAACGAAGTTTACCTGCAGATAAAAGAGGTTTTATAAGGTTAGACGCATCCATCATCCCACCAGAGGCAGCCCCTGCTCCTATTATTGTATGGATTTCATCAATAAATAGTATGGCATTATCATCTTCTTCTAAATCTTTTAATAAAGCTTTAAAGCGCTTTTCAAAATCACCACGGTATTTAGTACCGGCTAATAAAGCGCCCATATCTAAAGAATATATAGTGGCCCCTTTTAAAAACTCAGGCACTTTATCTTCAATAATTAAATTAGCTAAGCCCTCTGCAATTGCTGTTTTACCAACACCCGCTTCACCAACAAATAACGGATTATTTTTACGTCTGCGGCTAAGTACTTGCAATGTTCTTTCTAATTCATCATCTCGACCAATTAACGGGTCTATGTTGCCCTTTTGTGCTTCTTCGTTAAGATTAACTGAAAAATTCTCTATCGTGCGTGGCTCTTCAACTTGTTGTTCTGTGTCATCAAGTGAAGGGGTCACTTCGCCTTCAACTTTAGCGATACCGTGAGAAATAAAATTCACAATGTCTAAACGACTGATGTCTGATTTTTTAAGAATATAGGCTGCTTGAGATTCTTGTTCACTGAAAATAGCAACTAATACGTTCGATCCACTGACTTCATTCTTTCCCGAGGATTGAACATGAAAAACAGCTCGCTGAAGTACACGCTGAAACCCTAGCGTGGGTTGTGTTTCTCTTTCTCCTTCTTCTTGTGGGATTACAGGGGTAGTTTCATTAATAAATTCTAATAAACTACTGCGTAAATTAGCCATATTAGCGCCACAAGCTGATAATACTTCGATAGCAGAAGGATTATCGAGTAATGCTAGTAATAAATGCTCTACAGTCATAAATTCATGGCGAGATTCTTTAGCTTGACGAAAAGCAGAATTTAATGATATTTCTAAATCTTTATTAAGCATAGGCTACTCCAGTTTTAAACCTTAAGAACATACTTTCTATATTTGTGTGTCTTATTAACCACACATTTAACACTATCAACATCACGATTGCTCCATAGTACACTTTAACGGGTGTTGATTTTCATTAGCGTAACGTAAAACTTGATCGACTTTTGTCTCTGCAACTTCTGCACTATATGTGCCACAAAGTGCTTTTCCCTTATAATGAATGGTTAACATAATATCGGTGGCTTTATCGCCATTCATATTAAAAAATCGTTGTAAGACCTCAATAACAAAGTCCATTGGTGTGTAATCATCGTTTAGCAATATTACATTGTACATAGAAGGCTTTTTAAACTTTTCTTTTACTTCTTCTTCAATGATTTCTTGGTTTTCTACTTGTTCTTTCCAGTTGCTCATATTTCTATATTAGACTCTGCCGATTATTTTTGCTGAAACTTTTCGCTAAAAAAGCAATAAAAATGAATAAATATTTAATGAAATTTACTTGACTATTTCAATAATTTATCTACGATTCAATAAGTGGCTATTTTTTAGTCGCTCAGCTTGTTGTAAACACCAATTTAGAATTGGAATAAAATGCTCTTACAGCATACCTAAATACTGAAGGAATTAGAAGGAAGTAGAAGTATGGCTCAAGGTACAGTTAAATGGTTTAATAATGCAAAAGGTTTTGGTTTTATCCGTCCTGAAAGTGGTGGTGAAGATATATTCGCTCATTACTCTACCATTCAAATGGAAGGTTATAGAACATTAAAAGCCGGACAAGATGTCAACTATGAGCTAAGTGAAGGACCAAAGGGACATCATGCAGCGAGCATTAAACCAACTGAAGAAGAATTAGGCGAGTAGACTCACTTACCTAATCACTATTTATTTAAAACACAGCATAAATGCTGTGTTTTTTTGTATGTATCTTTGCAAAAAGCAAAAAATTCACCACAAACTTTAAAAGTAATAAATGTTTTACTGTGAATTAAATGCCGTAATTTACGCTACATGTGGTTAATAATACAATCACCAAATTCTGAACAAGTGACCAAGGTGGCATCATCCATTAAGCGTTCGAAATCATAAGTCACTGTTTTTGCGCCAATAGCACCCGACATACCTTGAAGCAGTAGATCAGCGGCCTCTGTCCAGCCCATATGGCGTAACATCATTTCAGCTGATAATATAACTGAACCTGGATTCACTTTATTTTGCCCTGCATATTTAGGGGCCGTGCCATGAGTAGCCTCAAAAATAGCTAGTTCATCATTTAAATTTGCACCAGGGGCAATACCAATTCCACCCACTTGTGCAGCGAGCGCGTCTGATAAATAATCACCGTTAAGGTTTAAGGTAGCTATTACACTATATTCTGCAGGCCTTAACAAAATTTGTTGCAACATTGCATCAGCGATAACATCTTTAATTATAATTTCTTTACCTGTATTAGGATTTTTTAAAGTACACCAAGGGCCGCCATTTAATAAATCGGCTCCAAACTCTTCACGAGCAAGTTGATATCCCCAATCTTTAAAAGCACCTTCGGTAAATTTCATAATATTACCTTTGTGTACAAGCGTTACAGAATCACGATCATTATCAATCGCATATTGAATAGCTTGACGAACAAGACGTTGAGTCCCTTCTTTAGATACCGGTTTAATACCTATACCACAGTTCTCTGTGAAACGAATTTTAGTGACGCCCATTTCTTGGGTTAAAAAATCAATGACTTTTTGTGCCGAGTCAGTTCCTGCCTGATATTCGATACCTGCATAGATATCTTCAGAGTTTTCTCTAAAGATAACCATATCAACAGCACTAGGGTTTTTTACTGGGCTAGGTACACCGGTAAACCATTGAACGGGGCGTTGACAAACATATAGATCAAGGATTTGTCTTAAAGCGACATTTAATGAACGCATACCACCACCAACAGGTGTAGTTAGTGGGCCTTTTATTCCGACTTTGTATTCTTTAAACATTTCAAGGGTTTCATCCGGTAACCAAGTTTCAGAGTCGTAAACTTGTGTTGCCTTTTCTCCCGCATAAACTTCCAACCACTCAATTTGTTTTTTATTGCCATAAGCTTTCTCAACTGCCGCATTAACGACTTTGATCATCTCTGGCGTAACATCGATACCAATACCGTCGCCTTCAATAAAAGGAATAATAGGGTTATTAGGTACAGATAACTTACCATTTTCAAAAGTGATCTTTTCACCTTTACTTGGAATAGAAACCTTTGTTGACATATGCATCTCCTAGCAGAAAGTTTTTTAATACAAATATATAATCAAAATAAATCATAAAGAGTAATTACACTAATCACTTTTAGGTGATAGCGACTATTTACAATATAAATGATGTTTGGAAAAATAACAGTAGGATTTATAATAAATATTTGGAATATCAGCTCTTTGCCTTCCTTTCATCGCTTGATAAGCACGTCCTTGTGCAAAAAAAAGGGCTAAGTTGTAAACTTAGCTCTTTACATATTCAACCCCATACAACTGCAGTGGGGCTGGTTTATCTATATTGTTTTACAATAAAATATCTAAGATAAAGTTAAAGGTATTGCTTGGACGCATAAACTGAGCAGCCAATGTATTATCAGGCATATAGTACCCTTCAACATCTCCAGCTTGACCTTGCGCTTCGTTCAGTTCTGCAACAATTTTATTTTCATGTTTACCGAGTGCTTTAGCGACAGCAAAGAAGTTCATTTTTAAATCTTCATCTTGTGATTGCTCGGCAAGTGCTTGTGCCCAATATAGCGCTAAGTAGAAGTGGCTACCGCGGTTGTCTAACTCACCTACCCTACGTGATGGTGATTTATTATTTTCTAAGAATGTCCCTGTAGCCGCATCTAGCGTATCCGCAAGTATTTGAGCTTTTACGTTACCTGTAGTAACACTTAAATGCTCTAAAGAAGCTGCAAGCGCTAAAAATTCACCTAATGAATCCCAACGTAAGTGGTTTTCTTTTTCAAACTGTTGAACATGCTTAGGAGCGGAGCCTCCAGCACCGGTTTCAAATAAACCACCACCATTCATTAACGGAACGATTGACAACATTTTAGCACTAGTACCTAATTCTAAAATAGGAAATAAGTCAGTTAAATAATCGCGTAAAACATTACCTGTAACTGAAATTGTATCTTCACCTTTAGAAATACGCTCTAAAGAAACCTTACATGCTTCAACAGGGGTTAAAATTTGAATATCTAAACCTGTAGTATCATGACTAGGTAAATATTTATTTACTTTTTCAATGATTTGACGATCGTGAGCACGATTGGTATCTAACCAGAAAATAGCAGGAACGTTAGTGGCACGGGCACGGGTAACAGCAAGTTTTACCCAGTCTTGAATGGGTGCATCTTTAACCTGACACATTCTCCAGATGTCACCTTCATCAACATTATGTTCTAAAAGTATAGTACCTTCAGCATCTACAACACGAACTGTCCCCTTACCTGTGATCTTAAAGGTTTTATCATGAGATCCATATTCTTCAGCTTTTTGAGCCATTAAACCAACATTAGGCACTGTACCCATTGTGGTCGGATCAAATGCACCATTTTCACGACAAAAATCTATAACAGCTTGGAAAACACCAGCGTAACAACGATCTGGGATCATTGCTTTAGTATCTTTTAACTGGCCATCGGGTCCCCACATCATACCTGATGAACGCAATGTTGCTGGCATCGAAGCGTCAACAATAATATCGCTTGGTACATGTAGGTTAGTAATACCTTTATCAGAATCAACCATGGCAAGATCAGGTCGAGTTGAATAAACAGCGGCTAAATCAGCTTTTATCGCTTCTTTTTTATCCGCAGGTAAACGTTCAATTTTTGCGTAAACATCGCCAATCCCATTATCAGCATCAACGCCTAATTGAGAGAAGGTGTCAGCGTATTTTTCGAAAACTTCTTTATAATATACCTTAACAGCATGACCAAAAATAATTGGATCAGATACTTTCATCATGGTGGCTTTTAGATGAAGAGATAATAAAACATCTTCTTTTTTTGCTTTTTCAATTTCAGTTTGATAAAAATCGACTAATGCCGCTTTACTTAGTACTGATGAGTCAATGACTTCACCAGCTAAAATATCTAAATGTTCTTTTAATACTTTGGTAGAACTGTCTTCACTAACAAATTCAATTTTAACTTTCGTGGCTTTTTCTAAAGTTACAGACTGCTCGCTAGAATAAAAATCACCATCAGACATACTTGCCACGTGTGATTTTGAAGTATTTGACCAAACACCCATTGAGTGAGGATTAGTTTTTACATATTTTTTAACTGATGCTGGTGCACGACGATCAGAGTTGCCTTCGCGTAAAACAGGGTTTACCGCACTACCCTTAATTTTATCGTAAGTATATTTAATTGATTGTTCAGCATCATTTTGAGGCTCTTCAGGGTAGTTAGGCAATTCGTACCCTTTTGCTTGTAATTCTTTAATTACTGCGTGAAGTTGAGGCACAGAGGCACTAATATTTGGTAATTTGATGATATTAGCATCAGCTTGAGTCGCTAAAACACCTAATTCTGCAAGAGCATCATCTATACGTTGCTCTTTGGTTAAATATTTAGGAAAATTAGCAATAATTCGACCCGCTAATGAAATATCGCGAGTTTCAACATTAATACCAGAAGTTGCAGTATACGCTTGGATAATGGGTAATAATGAGTGCGTAGCTAAAGCTGGTGCTTCGTCGGTGATGGTATAGATAATTTTTGATGAATCAGTGCTCATTGAGTTTCCTACTTTAGTTGGCCAGAATAAGTGAATCATTATTCAGATTAAGACGATTGATATTCACTTATTATCATAATTATTTATTTTTTCGCGCGCATAATAGCCGAAATCAGCTGATATTGACAGTGCAAAGCCAAAACAGTTATTAATTTATATAAGGTAAGTTAACGTGACACTTAACCAAAACAAAGGTAGGACGCGGCGTAAGACAAATACAACGCAAAAGGTACGACCAGATGCAAAAGATCGAAAAATATTACTATTTAATAAACCTTTTGACGTTTTATGCCAATTTACAGATGATCAAGATCGCCGGACTTTACAAGATTATATTCCAATTAAAGAAGTTTATGCTGCAGGAAGATTAGACCGAGATAGTGAAGGTTTATTACTATTAACTAACGATGGTAAATTGCAAAATAAACTTGCTAGCCCTAAACATAAAACAGATAAAACCTATTGGGTGCAAGTTGAGGGGTCTCCAAGTGATAGTGATCTAGCAAAATTACGTCAAGGCGTTGTACTTAAAGATGGCCTTACCCTTCCGGCTAAAGTCGACATACTCACTGAACCCAATGTTTGGCTGCGGAACCCACCAATTAGAGAGCGAGCGAGCATCCCTACTACTTGGCTTTCAATTACTATAAATGAAGGGAAAAACCGTCAAGTTAGGCGTATGACCGCCAATATAGGCTTTCCTACTTTAAGGCTTATTAGATACAGTATTGGCAGTTATACCTTAGACAATCTAGAATCAGGGCAATATAAACAAATCGGTCTAGATTAGGCTAAATTAATTTATTAAATACGCAGAAAACGTATTTTTAATCTATTACCTGTCTTTTGTGCGTGCTATAATTTCGCGCCTTTTTTCCTGATTATACGTATAGAAGATTTAGTTTAATGACAACAGTTTCTCAACCTTCACCTAGCAGTTACGCCAATTATTGTGCAAACAAACCACTTTTAGAAACAAAGGTGATTGTTGGAATGTCAGGTGGCGTTGACTCATCAGTTTCAGCACATTTATTAATTGAACAAGGTTATCAAGTTGAAGGCTTGTTCATGAAAAACTGGGAAGAAGATGATACCGATGAATATTGTGCCGCAGCACAAGACTTAAAAGATGCTCAAGCGATTTGTGACAAACTAGGTATTAAATTACATACCATCAATTTTGCCACCGAATATTGGGATAATGTCTTTGAGTACTTCTTAGCTGAATATAAAGCAGGACGTACCCCTAATCCCGATATCATGTGTAATAAAGAAATCAAGTTTAAAGCATTTCTTGAGTTTGCCTGTGAAGACTTGGGTGCTGATTATATTGCTACCGGTCATTATGTACAAAGAGAGTTGCGCACCGGGGTCGACAATCAACAGCACTGGACGATGATTCGAGGTTTAGACTCAAATAAAGATCAAAGTTATTTCTTATATACCCTTAATGAAAAACAACTTGCTCATACTTTATTTCCAGTTGGCCATATTGAAAAACCAGAAGTAAGATCTATTGCTGAAAAAGCAGGTTTAATTACTCACAATAAAAAAGACAGTACTGGTATTTGTTTTATTGGCGAGCGTAAATTTAAAGACTTTTTAGGACAGTACTTACCGGCACAGCCTGGCATTATCGAGTCAAGTGATGGTGAAGCAATTGGCCACCATGATGGCTTGATGTATCACACACTTGGTCAAAGAAAAGGTCTACGTATTGGTGGTTTGGCAAACTCAGGCGAAGAGCCGTGGTATGTTGTAGAAAAAGATTTATTACGTAATGTATTAATTGTCGGCCAAGGGCATAATCACCCTCGCCTATTTTCAAAAGGTTTAATTGCTAACCAACTTCATTGGGTAAATAGATTAGCATTAACTCAACCACTTAAATGTAGTGTTAAAACACGTTACCGCCAAGAAGATGTTACTTGTACAGTTACTTTAAAGACTGGCAATCAATCAACCAGTGAAGGTTCATTAAATGATGAATATGAAATCATTTTTGATGAACAACAAAGTTCAGTGACTCCTGGGCAATCTGTCGTCTTTTATCAAGGTGATATTTGTTTAGGTGGCGGTATTATTAATACCCTAATTCGTCAGTAATATAAATATAACAAATTTATAAAAAAATAATCAAACATAAATATAGTTGAGAATATTTTAACAATGCTTAAAGAACAAACATTAACTTTTGCCGTGGTTTGTCAAGTTGCCCATTTAGTACAAACTCTTTCTAGAACCGGAAAAATCAATGAAGATGATTTAACGGTTTTATTGCGCAGTATTACTATTACCTCACCTCAAAATAGTTTAGACGTGTATGGTGGAGAGTTAATAAACATTAAAACGGGTTTAGAGTTATTAGTCACTCATTTAGGCGGTAAGTCGAAACAAAAAGACCCTGAATTTACCAGATACATTGTTAGTTTATTAAATTTAGAACGCCAACTCAGTAAAAAGCCTAAACAATTAAGTTTATTAGGTGAGCGAATTGAGCAAACTAATAGACAACTTGAACACTTTGATATTAATAGCGATACGCTATTGGCAAGTTTTGCTAGTATTTACAGTGATATTATCAGCCCAATAGGCACTCGTATTCAAGTTGCTGGAGAGCCAGATATTTTAAAACAAACAAGCAATCAAAATAAAATAAGATCGTTATTATTGTCCGGTGTACGTGCGGCTGTTTTATGGCGACAAGTTGGCGGACAAAGACGAAAAATCCTTTTTGGTCGCACTAAGATTGTTGCCTGTGCTGAGCAAATGCTTAAAGCAATATAATGAGTAAATTGTATTTTTAGAAAACCGATTTTAGAAAACTAGTGATAGAACTCGAAAACACAACTTTTAATCTTTAGAAATATTTTAAATCAGGAATAACTATGGAACTTTCAGCGTTAAGTGCAATTTCACCAGTAGATGGTCGTTATGGCAGCAAAGTTAAATCATTACGCCCTATTTTTAGCGAATTTGGCTTAATTAAATACCGTGTTACTGTTGAAGTACGTTGGTTACAAAAACTAGCGTCTACTGATCAAATCAATGAAGTTCCAGCTTTTAGTGATGCTGCAAATTCGGTTCTTAATGCCATTGTTAGCGAATTCTCTGAAGCTGATGCTCAAGCGATTAAAGATATTGAAGCAACCACTAATCATGATGTAAAAGCCGTTGAGTATTTTCTTAAAGAGAAAATCGCTGATAATGCAGAATTACATGCTATTACTGAGTTTATTCATTTTGCTTGTACCTCAGAAGACATTAATAATTTATCACATGGTTTAATGTTAAAAGAATGTCGTGAATCAGTTTTATTACCAGAAATGGATAAAATACTTTCAGCAATAAAAGCATTAGCTGTTGAGTACAAAACAATACCAATGATGTGTCGTACTCACGGACAGCCGGCCTCACCAAGTACACTTGGTAAAGAAATGGCTAACGTTTATGTTCGTCTACAACGCCAACGTGAACAAATTGCTAACGTTGAACTGTTAGGTAAAGTTAATGGTGCTGTTGGTAACTACAATGCACACATCTCTGCTTACCCTGAAGTTAATTGGCACCAGTTTGCTGATGAATTTGTTACTTCTCTAGGTTTATCTTGGAATGCATTTACTACACAAATTGAACCGCATGACTACATTGCCGAGCTTTTTGATGCTATCTCACGTTTTAATACTATCTTAATTGATTTTGATCGAGATATTTGGGGTTACATTGCCATGGGCCACTTCAAGCAAAAAACAATTGCTGGCGAAATTGGCTCATCAACCATGCCTCATAAAGTTAACCCAATTGATTTTGAAAACTCAGAAGGTAACTTAGGTATTGCTAATGCCTTATTTACTCATTTAGCACAAAAATTGCCAATTTCTCGCTGGCAACGTGACTTAACTGATTCTACTGTATTACGTAACTTAGGTGTTGGTTTTGCTCATGGTTTAATTGCATACCAAGCAACATTAAAAGGTATTAGCAAACTAGAAGTTAACGAAGCAAACTTACTTAACGAGTTAGATCATAACTGGGAAGTATTAGCTGAGCCGGTACAAACGGTTATGCGTCGTTACGGTATTGAAAAGCCATATGAAAAACTTAAAGAGCTTACACGTGGTAAACGTGTAAATGGCGAGTCTATGCGTGATTTCATCATGACATTAGAATTACCTGAGTCTGTTAAAGCTGAGCTTTGCAAACTAACACCAGCAAGTTATATTGGCCGTGCTGTTTCATTTATTGATGAATTAAAATAGCCAAAAACTGCTAAGTTAACGATTAACATCAATAATTAAAAAGAAGGCTACGGCCTTCTTTTCTATTTAGGACATAAAATGAATACTTTACACTGGGGCGAATTAACGCCTGAAAAATTTCTTAAAGAATATTGGCAAAAAAAACCTTTGATCATCAAAGGTGCTTTTAGTAATTTTCAAGATCCAATCTCTGCTAATGAACTAGCAGGATTAGCCATGGAGAAAGAAATCCAGTCAAGAATTATCACTAAAACCGAACAGGATAATAAAGTCTCATGGCAAGTTGTTCATGGACCGTTTGAAGCATTTGATCAATTTGGCGAGGCAGGATGGACATTACTCGTTCAAGCCGTTAATAACTTCTCTCGAGAAAGTCAGTTATTACTTGATAACTTTAATTTTGTGCCAAGTTGGCGTGTGGATGATGTGATGGTCAGTTTTTCAACACCAAATGGCGGTGTTGGTGCGCATTTAGATCAATATGATGTTTTTATTATCCAAGGAGAAGGTAAAAGACATTGGCAAGTGGGTGCGCCAGATCCAAACTTGCAGCAGTTACTGCCCCATGAAGATTTAAAACAAGTTTCTGATTTTACGCCTGTGATTGATGAAGTTACCGAGCCGGGTGATTTATTATACATTCCGCCTAACCACCCACATAAAGGAATAGCGATAGATAACTCGTTAAATTACTCTATTGGTTTTCAAGCACCCAATAACCAAGAGTTATTTTCAGGTTTTGCTGATAAATTGCTTGATGATGATATTGCTACCCAACGTTTTAATGATGTAAATAGGCTAGTCACTCAATCACCAGAATTGTTAACAAATGAAGATATTAGCAAGTTGAAATCATTTATGAAAAGTGCTTTTGATAATGAAGAAGTGTTTAATCAATTTATTGGTCGTTATTTAACACAAACACACCACCCTTTAGAGATGCTAATCCCTGTAGAGCCAATATCAGATGAGCAACTTGACGACATTCTTGCTGAAAAAGAAAACCTGTTTATCGCTGTTTCAGGAATAAAAGCATTAATCATAGAAAAACCTTCTCCAACATTATTTATTAGTGGTGAAGCCTTTAAACTTGATGAAAATGCAATAGAATTTGGCAAAGCTATCGCCAAAGGAAAAACTATGACAACTAATAAGGCAAAAAGTTTCACGGATTGTTTGAAAAACAGACAATTGTTAACTAATGTTCTTAATAAGGGTTTTTGGTATATAGAATAATAAATATGAAGCTGTACGACTATACAGCCACTTCATTAATAAAAAGTCCAAAATTTATCCTCTTTTTGATAAATAATTAATTAATGGATTGAAGTAACAATGTCATATAGTGTCAGTAGAGTAAAATGGGAGCAGGCAGCTCCCTTATTAAAGAATATTAGAGAAAAAGTTTTTGTTTGTGAATGGCGAATCCCCAAACATTTAGAATTTGATCAAAACGATCAAACCGCATTCCATATGCTTATTTGTGATGATATAACGCAAGAACCCATCGCAACAGGAAGAATTCTCGCTTCTGGAGAAATTAGTAGAATTGCGGTACTGATGTCTTTCAGACGCCTTGATATGGATAAAATAGTGCTACAAGGCTTATTCAAAATAGCCAAAGAACTTAACCTTGATGAAGTATTTATTCATAGCCCACTAGATACCGTTGAATATTTTGCCAAACATCACTTTCTAACGGTTGGTTCAGTATTTATGGAAGCGGGAATGCCCAGACAACGAATGGCGTGTAGTATTAATAAAGCGATAGACAACTGCGGTTTATCAAAGTGTTACCTCAGCCATTAATAAAGTAAGGGTATCTATTCAATCGTTAACCAAAGTGATTCATCATTGAATATTTGAAATAGAGTTTTAGCTTGACCATTTAATTTTTGCGCTAACTTATCTTGCTCTGCAATATTGGCTTTTAAAAAATTTTCAGCTTGCAGTTGCCACTTTAATGAAAAATGATGAACTGCTTCCCGTGAACAAAACGCTACATCGCCATTTGCATGGTCCACAGGTAGATCCCCTGTAACAACCCACCATTGGCTATTATCGTGTAAGTTAAATTTCCAAATTGAAAATGAAGGTATTAAGTATTTATTTTCACAAACGGTAATATTATCTACTATCAAGCCCTTTTGCTTAAGGTAATCAATCGCTGTTGAGCATTGGCTGTCTAACCATACTTGTTGATTATTTGTCATATATTAGCCACCTATTCCACCTTTTTGGTGTGTATGCTTTACTTCACAGTCAACATCAAAGCTATTTTACTGCAATAGTAGCTTGGCTATTTATGAAGTGATAATGTGCCCATCGAAATATTACAGCTATAGTTCAAGCAATAATAATGCAACGTTAATTAGATTATAAACCATAATTGACGGTATAAAATGCAAGTTATTGAGAATCTTTTTCGCGGAGAAAATACACGTGGCACTTTTTGATTTAGTAGATTTTGACGACCACGAACAAGTGGTCTTTTGTAGTGATAAAGCAACAGGTTTAAAGGCGATTATTGCCATACATAGTACCAAGCTTGGTGCTGCTGTTGGTGGTTGTAGAATGTGGGATTATGCCTCTGACGAAGACGCTCTTGTTGACGTTTTACGTTTATCGCGTGGTATGACATATAAAAATGCGATGGCAGGCTTAGCCATGGGTGGAGGTAAGTCTGTAATTATTGGTGATGCAAAATCAATTAAATCACCAGCTTTATTCAAAGCCTTTGGTGAGGCATTAAATAATATAGGGGGCCGTTACTTAAGTGCTGAAGACGTTAACATTACCACTGATGATATTGCTATTGCTAATACAGTTACTCCGTATGTAACTGGCACTGAAGGCAAAAGCGGTAACCCTGCGCCATTTACCGCACTAGGAACTTTTTTAGGCGTTAAAGCGGCAGTTAAATTTAAGCTTGGTCTTGACAATTTAAATGGACTAACAGTATCAGTACAAGGTTTAGGTAGTGTTGGTTATTCATTATGTGAACACCTACATAATGCAGGTGCAAAACTAATAGTTACCGATATCAATCAAGAAGCTCTAAATAAAGCTGCAAATCAATTTGGCGCAACAATTGTTGGGTTAGATGAAATTTATGACCAAAATGTTGATGTGTACGCTCCCTGCGCCCTTGGCGCTACCGTAAATGAAGACACCCTTGGCCGCATCAAAGCAAAAATTATTGCTGGTTGTGCTAATAATCAATTAGCACATGCAAGTTTTGATAAAAAATTATTTGATCTTGATGTTCTATATACCCCTGATTACGTTATAAACGCCGGTGGTATTATCAATGTTTCTTTTGAAGATAATTATTGTATTGAAACATCAACCAAAAAAGTTGAAGAAATCTATAACACCTTGCTTCATGTTTTTGAACAGGCCAAGGAGCAAAATCGTCCAACAGGTGAAGTTGCCGATGAGATGGCACGTAAAATTATTACCAATGGTGGTAAATAAATACAAAATTTATAGCTTAAATATTACTTTATCAGCCTCAACACAGCTAAAAAGTAAGATTTAGTGCAACTAAGTTAATAGCCAATAGAAATATTGGCTTTTTTATTGGTTTGATACCAGTAAAAACAGTACAATATCAACATATTTTTTGCTTTGATAATTTAGATAACAAGTATGATTACTCCTTGGTACAAAGAGCCGTGGGCTTGGTTAGTTTTTATTCTTCCTTTTACTGCAGTAGTTGCTGGAATAGCAACTTACATTATTGCCAATCACGAGCCAGATGCTTTAGTCATAGGTGAGTATTATAAAGAAGGTAAAACGATTAATATGCAACTTGCTAAAGTTAAACAAGCTCAAAAACTTGGAGTAAAGTTTGATTTAAAATACACAAACAATCGATTACACATTAAAGCAACGGGCATAGAAAAAGAGTTTCCATTGTTAAATATTAATTTCTTTCATCCAACTCAGGAGCATAAAGACTTCTACTTGGCTTTAACCCCTGACGGAAATGGTGACTTTAGACACGATTTTTCACAAAACCCTCTTTCAGAAGAGGAAACAAGTCAAAATAATCCTCAAAGCAGTTTACCTAATAATTTAGATGGAAAATGGCGAATTACGATTAGTCCATTTCAAGATCACTGGAAAATTCAAAACACCTTAACTTTCCCACAAGTCGAATTTATTGAAGTAGCTCCAGATTTAACGCAAGCGAACTAAGCAATGTCACAAAACTGTTTTCACTGTGGTGAATTAGTTCCTACAGGGGTAGATATTGTTGTTACCATCAATAAGCAGCCTCAAAGTATGTGTTGTATTGGCTGTGAGGCTGTTGCAAAAACCATTGTTGATAATAATTTAACTGATTATTACCGCTTTAGAACAGAATCTGCACAAAAAGGCTCTGCCCTTGTTCCTGAACAACTTAAACGCAATCAATTACTTGATGATGAAAGCCTGCAAAATGAATTTACTTATACAACTGATGACTATAAAGAAACCATATTAAGTATTGACGGGATTAGTTGTTCTGCATGCGCATGGTTAATTGAAATGCAACTTGAAAAAATGCCGGGAATAATAGCGATTAATGTCAATGCTACCACACAAAGAGCAACGTTAAGATGGCAAGAAAGTAGTCTTAAACTAAGTAATATAATTACTCAAATTGAAACAATTGGTTACCAAGCGTTCCCCTTTAAAGCAAGCCTATCAGAAGAAAATAACCAACGACAAGCTAAAGCATTTATTAAACGCCTTGGCATTTCTGGTATCTTAATGATGCAAGTAATGATGATAGCTGTAGGTCTATATTTTGGTGCCTTTTCAGGTATGGCAGAACATAATTTACTTTATTTACGGTGGGTCAGTTTGGTACTAACAATTCCAATTATTACCTATGGGGCACTACCCTTTTATCAAGGAGCCATTCGCTCTTTAAAAGTACGTAGACTATCAATGGATGTTCCCGTTTCTATTGCTATTTCTTTAGCGTTCACAGCAAGTGTATGGGCGACCATAAGCCAACAAGGTGAAGTTTACTTTGAGTCGGTATCCATGTTCACTTTTTTACTGTTAATTGGTAAATTTCTCGAATTTAGAGCAAGAAACCGAGCAGCAGAGGTTTCAGCCAACTTACTAAAACTAATGCCAATGACGGCAACTCAGTTAATCAATAACAAAGAAGTCTTCATTGCTGCTAAGTTATTAGCTCCTAAAGATGTTGTATTAATAAAGGCTGGAGAGCTTGTCCCTGCAGACGGGATTATCATTCATGGACGTAGTCAATTAAATGAAGCTATGCTATCTGGTGAGCAGTTACCCATTACGAAATCAATCTCTGAAAAAGTTTTTGCTGGCACGATTAATGGCGACAGTAATTTAACCGTAGAAGTAACACAAGAGCCAAGCCATTCATTTTTAAGTCAATTAATTCGGTTAAGTGAATCTTCACAAGCACATAAACCTAAAATTGCACAGTTATCTGATAAAATAGCGCAATATTTTGTTGCCCTAATTTTAATCTGCGCCATTGTAACTGCACTTTATTGGCATCAACAATTACCAGAACAGGCGTTTTGGATCACTTTATCTGTATTGGTAGTAACATGCCCCTGCGCCTTGTCATTAGCAACGCCAACAGCATTAACCTGTGCTACAACAAGGTTAAATCGTGACGGGATAATGATAAAATCAAGTCATGTACTGGAAACAATGCCCAAAGTGTCTCGTTTTGCTTTTGATAAGACAGGTACACTGACCACAGGTGAATTTACTATTACCAAAGTGATAGTAAATAGCGATCTAAAAAATGACGACGTTTTAGTTTTTGCTGCTGCACTTGAAAGTCATTCTGAACACCCACTTGCAAAGGCATTTAAGATACACAGAGACTTTACTTGTTTTGCTTCAGACGTGATCGTACATCCAGGAAAAGGTGTGTCTGGAAATATCAAAGGGACAAAATTTACTATTGGAAAGCCGTCATGGTTATTAAAACAAAGTAATGAATTCAAAAAATACAAAGACGCTCAATGTGTATTAGTTCATCAAGACCAAGGCATTAATAAATTAGTGGCTACTTTTTACCTTGAAGATGAAATTAGAGCTGATGCTGAGCCACTGCTTAAGAGTTTAAAAGCAATAAACATTCAAACAGTTATGCTCTCAGGCGACAATAATGCTGGTTGTCAAAAAGTATCAGCATTATTAACATTAGATAGTGTTTACAGCGGATTAAGTGCAAAAGATAAAGTCGAACAAATTAAAATACTACAACATACAGAAGAAATCAAAAAACAAATTAAAGGTACTCATGTTGTCGCTATGATAGGTGATGGTGTTAACGATACGCCTGTCTTTGGGGCTGCTCACCTATCCATTGCCATGGGGAATGGTACAGACATAGCTAAAAATGGTGCCGATGTTATTCTACTCAACAATCGTTTAACTGCAGTACAAACATTGTTAACCGTAGCCAAGAAAAACCGCCGTATTATCTATCAAAATTATAGTTGGGCTTTTGGGTATAATGCCATAGTATTGCCATTAGCAATGGCTGGGTTTATAACTCCTTACATGGCCGTTATTGGTATGTCTGCCAGCTCGCTGATTGTAATCACTAATTCTTTACGTTTACTCAAAAAGTAATAAATAAGGCCAAATATGAGTATAATTTATGTATTAATTCCAGTGGCAATCCTGTTAACCGCTCTAGGGATATATTTATTTTTTTGGGCTGTAAAAAGTAACCAATTTAGTGATTTAGAAAAGCAAGGCATGAGTATTTTATTTGATGATGAACAAAATAATCAAAAAACAGCTGAAAAAAAAGAAATCTCTGATATAGATAAAAAGTCTCCTACTTCTGATGGAAATTGATCTTTTATCAGCCTTTGTTATAGGCATCCTTAGTGCAGGACATTGTCTTGGTATGTGTGGGGGTGTAACTAGTATGCTCACATCCGCTATTTCTCAAAGTAATCCAACAACTGATAAACGGCTTCAACAAAACCTACTTTCAAATACAGAGTTAAAAAAGAATTACTCCAAAGTATCTCTTGTGGTTAGTTATAACATTGGCCGAATTTTCTCGTATGCTATTTTAGGTGCAATAGTTGGGTTTACCGGATCAATTGCCGCCAAAAATATAGGTTTACCCCTGGCAGGTTTAAGAATAGTAGCAGGTGTGTTTTTAGTATTGTTAGGTTTGTATCTTGGCCAATGGCTTATGGTACTAAGTAAAGTAGAAGTGATAGGAAAAAAAATATGGCAATTAGTCTCTCCTTTAAGTAAAAATTTCATACCTGTAAACAGCCCTTTAAAAGCACTCGCTTTAGGCAGTATTTGGGGTTGGTTGCCCTGCGGTTTAGTCTATTCTACGCTAACTTGGGCTTTAGCTAGTGGTGAACCACTAACAGGTGCTTTGATCATGTTTTGCTTTGGTTTAGGTACTTTACCTGCACTACTCACTATGTCTTTTGGCATTCTTAGTTTGAAAAGTATACTTAAAAACAGATTATTTAGAAAAACCATGGCTATTAGCATTATTCTCTACGGCTTTTACAGTATATTTGTTGCATCCCAACTCATGTTCTAATAAAATCGTACCAGTTAGTTCTTTTAGAGAGAAATATTAATTATGTACCAAAAACAAGCTCCTAGCCAAAATCATATTAACTGTCAAAACTGTAGTATCAGTGAGTTGTGTTTACCATTTTCTCTCAATGATCAAGAGCTTAACACTTTGGATGAAATTATTGATCGTAAACGTCCAATCCATAAAGGCGATAAAATATTTCATGATGGACAAGAAATGCACTCGTTATACGCCATCCGCTCAGGTACATTCAAAACTTATACAGTGAATGAAGAAGGTGAGGAACAAATTACAGGCTTTCACCTTGCTGGTGACTTGTTAGGTTTTGACGCTATAGCGAATAACGAACACCCTAGTTTTGCTCAAGCACTCGAAACAGCCATGGTATGTGAAATCCCATATAACAATCTTGATACCTTATCCAATACTATGCCTAAATTAAAAAAACAGGTATTACGTTTGATGAGTAATGAAATACGTACTGATCAAGAAATGTTAACCTTGTTAAACCGTAAAAACGCCGAGCAGCGTGTTGCGACCTTTTTATCTTCATTAAGCGCTCGTTATCATGCACGCGGTTTATCTTCAAAAGAGTTTCGTTTAACCATGACTCGCAGTGACATTGGTAATTATATTGGCTTAACCGTTGAAACCATCAGCCGTTTACTCAATAGATTTCACAAGAACCAAATCATTCATGTAGATGGCAAATTGATTAAAATTTTAGATGCTCAAAAACTTGATGAAACCGCTTCTTTGTAGTCTTAGCTAAGCTACCACCCTATCTTTGCTTAGCAAAACCAATTGCTAAGCAAAAAACTTCTCAAATACCTCATTTCATACTATGCTTATCACACAATAGTTAAGCTTCAATAACTTGATTTAAAACAATTAAAACTTTCTACACTTGCTGCATTATTAAATTAAGAATAAGTTAAATAACTAAGCTAAGTAAAGTTAAGTTAAGTAAAGATAACAACCAACTTAATCAATAAGTTTAACGAACATCAACTTGTGAGGCATATTATGGACCAATATCAAAATATTCTTGTCGTTATCGATCCAAGTACAGAAGATCAAAAAGCATTAAAAAGAGCAATTGATTTAGCATCAAGAACTCAATCGACACTAACAGCATTTCTCAGTATCTTTGATTTTTCTTATGAAATGACCACTATGCTCTCAAGTGATGAACGTGAAAGTATGCGGCAATCTGTGATTAATGACCGAGAAGAGTGGATTAAAGAAATCATTAAAAAATTACCTCATCAAGGTATTACCATTAACACTAAAATTGTTTGGCACAATCGTCCTTTCGAAGCCATTATTGAACAGGTTATCGATAAAAAACATGACATAGTGATTAAAGGAACGCACCAGCACGACAAATTAAAATCAGTTATATTTACTCCTACTGACTGGCATATTCTGCGTAAATGTCCGTGTCCTGTATTATTAGTTAAAGAGCATAGTTGGCCTGACCATGGCAACATACTCGCCGCTGTTAATATTGGCAGTGATGAGCCAGAACACCAGTCATTAAATAATGAAATAACCAAAACAGCCAAACAAATCGCTGTGTTACTTAACGGCAAAGTAAACTTAGTTAACTCTTACCCTGGAACTCCCATTAATATTGCCATCGAAATACCTGAGTTTGACGCAAGCCAATATAATAGTTCAATGCTTAAACATCACCAACAGGCGATGTTAACTCATGCCAATGATTTTAATATTGCCAAAGAATGTACTTTTGTTAAAGAAGGTTTACCTGAAACCGTGATTGAAACAATTTCTGAACAGCTCGATGCTGAGTTAGTAATATTAGGGACTATTGGACGCACCGGAATTTCAGCCGCATTAATCGGTAATACCGCTGAACATGTTATTGACAGGCTTAATTGTGATGTTCTTGCATTAAAACCTGAGGGGTATGTTTCTCCTTTCGAGTGCTAATTATTCGATTTAAAATGGTTGAGTCATTAATTTAAAGCGGCATATGCCGCTTTATTTTATTTATGAACTTTTTCTAAACTCTAAGATGGCTTATAATATGTGCGCCTAAAAATTGTAGTAATAAATTAAATATGATGAATAACACTCCAAAACGCTCTTCTATTGAGCAAACTCAACTTGTTAAATTAGAAAAAAAACTTCGCCGTAATGTTGGTCAAGCTATTAGCGAATATAACATGATCGAAGCAGGTGATAAGGTAATGGTTTGTTTATCTGGCGGCAAAGATAGTTACGCGTTACTTGATGTATTGCTATTATTGAAAAAATCAGCCCCTATCAACTTTGATATTATTGCTGTTAACTTAGATCAGAAGCAGCCAGGCTTTCCTGAACATATTTTGCCTGATTACTTAAAAAGTATAGGAGTTGAATTTAAAATAGTGGAAGAGAATACCTACGGCATAGTAAAAGATAAAGTCGAAGAAGGTAAAACCACTTGTAGTCTATGCTCTAGACTTCGTCGTGCAATATTATACAAAACAGCAAAAGAGCTAGGAGCAACAAAAGTTGCTTTAGGTCATCACCGTGACGATATGTTAGAAACATTGATGTTAAATATGTTTTACGGCGGTAAAATTAAATCAATGCCAGCTAAATTAGTTTCAGACAATGGAGAGCATGTTGTTATTCGTCCATTGGCCTTTTGTAAAGAATCTGAACTTATCCAATATGCGGCATTAAAGCAATTTCCCATTATTCCTTGTAATTTATGTGGCTCACAACCAAACATGCAGAGGCAGAATATTAAGAAAATGTTAAATGATTGGCATCACCAATTTCCAGGAAGAATAGAATCAATGTTTACCGCAATTCGTAATGTTGTTCCTTCACATTTGTGTGATAACCAATTATTTGATTTCAAGAATATTAATAGCAAGATTGGCATTACTGATAAAATGCTTGATGGTGGTGATACCGCTTTTGATCAAGAGCAGTTTTCTCCCGCAGAGTTAAAATCATCTACAATTGTTAGCAACAATTTGCAAATTATTGAAGTTAAATAACCATTGATTGAGTATTACTCAGTACATATGTTCTATGGCGTTGAAGAAAGTAAGCCCAATACCTAAACTTAATCAGCCTGCTTTGTTACCGTAGTAAAATAGCTGCGGTTATGTCTAATCATTGCCGTAATATCCAAAACGTAATCAGTCCCACGTTCAGAGTATGGTAATAAGCCTGTTGCTAACACCTCAGGCTGTAATGGTTGGTTCTGAGCTCTTAATTGTGCTCTTATGGCTCTAAATACAATATAAGCATTATTCGTATTAATATTGTATAGATACCGACTTACGGACTCATCAACACTTTGAAAGGCCGCAACCTCATGCCTAGCACCTTGGTTACGTCCGCTTGGTACCATGCCACAGCCTTGTCGATAACACCAAATTCCAAAAAAATTCAAACCGATACGTGCAAATCTCGATGTTCCCCAAGCGGATTCGTTGGCCGCTTGTACTAAAACTAAAGGAGCAGGAATCACATCTACACGTACTAATAACTCATTCAACTGCTGTAATAATGAATATTGCTCACTAACTTTATAAGTCTTTATTAAAGCGGATAAACTCCCTATCTCCTGTTCTGTTAACGTTTCCTCTAAACTTACCTTTTCTAGCCAGTGCTTTAAGAGAATTCGTATCTCTAGCAACTTCTGATTTTCTTGATCAATAGAGGGTCTAATAAAACCAAAGAACTGTTCTTTTTTTTGTTTAATATCTTTGATTATTGCAAAGTCAGGAAGTACAACTGAATGCAAAGGTTTTTCGATTACTTTGGGCGGTTTAACAATCTTAACCGGCTCTTCTACAATAACTTTTTTAGGTTTATTTATTTTTTGAAAGGTAAATGGCGCAAGCAGACTTATTAATAGTGCAACGACAAACAAAATTTTAAGTATTAATGAGCTTTTCATTACAATCCTTGTCTTCTAAGCTGAGAATGTATCATTGCTATTTGAAGAAGATGGTGGGCTTTCACCATCAGCTGCAAGTAGTTGTAAACCAAATATTTCGCGGTATAAAATTCCTTTAGCATTATAATAAAGTGGTGCAAGGTAAGATAAACAAAAGAAAAAAATCACTCCACCAATTACTGAAAAATCACTTTGAGCTAAAAACAATAAAGGCAATGTACTGATAATTAACGCTGAAAAAAGCATTAAATAAATCGAAAATATTTTAAACCAGTTAAACCTCAACGCTTTAACCGACAAAACAATAGCCTGAAGTGGAGATAATTTTTTTTCAACGACCAAAGGAATAACCAAAGACAGTGCTACAGCTAAAAATATTCCCGGTAAAATATATAATTGCAAACCAATACTTATCAAAAGAGAAGTCAGTAAAGCACAAATAGCGACCCAACTCCCACGTTTTAAAAATGAAAAGACTAATTTTGGCTGAGTTTTCATACCTACAGCATGAAAAACCCCCATCATTTCAATACCAGCTAAAAATGGCCAAATAAAAAGTGTTACGATCACATTTAAAATCATGGTGGCTTTAGGATCGTTAATTATCACTTCAAGCCCGCCTAGGCTATCGCTAACAATTAAAGAGACAATCGTTCCAAGCACGAGAATAAAGAGCAAACCTAAATTAATGGATAGACGAGAATGGATAGTTTTTTGCCAAGCTTCTTTTAAAATAGCCTGATTATCAATGGTGAAATCGCCTTTTACAGCATTTTCTATATTACCACCGATTTGAATAATTGATTTTTTTTCCACGAAAAGAAAACCCTTCTGTAGTGAATAATCTAATATCGATTATTTATTCAGAGCATTATACCTATCAGAGTAAAGCAGTTCAAAGATACTTATTTTTTTTTAAGGATTCGACTGTAAAAGCACCATAATTGATCGAATGACTCAAAATAATAGGTTTTTCCGCGATAACTTGTCGTCATAATTGCCCCCTCTGTTTGATGAATATGATTGTATTGTTCACAACACAACCAATTGTACAAAAATAGGACACTGCAAGGTGTAACTCAAATGTAAAATGAGGTTTTAATTAGTAGTAACCCGCTAGCAAATTAGCGCTTAATATCTCTAAGTATTTCACTAAAAAATGTAGAACCTTTTTCTCTAGCTAGGGTAATATTATTGTCAGGTATTTGTTCTGGATTTTTATAAACAGCTAGTACTCGCGCCATACTTTTTTCTCGAATAATGTGCAAGGTAGGATATGGTGATCGGTTAGTAAAATTAGCTGGGTCATCAAAATCTTCACCATCAAAGTAATAATCAGGATGAAAACTGGCTAGTTGAAATATCCCCTCAAAGCCTGATGTAATAAGTAAATCTTCTGCTAGCGCTACAAGGTCTAAATAACTTTCAAATCTTTTAAACCCTTGATTATAAATAATTAAGCTTGTTTCGATTTCATCGTGTCGCTCAAGATATGAACATTGAACAATGATATCTTCAAGTGCTTTTTTTAACTTTACGTGGGATGATAAATGATAATATATGGTATTATTGACCAATTCTTTTTTGGCAAACGGACAAAAATTCAAACCAATAATTATTTTTTCAAGCCATTGCTTTGTTTGTAATACTTCATCTTTCATCAACATAGATTTCCATTAAACAGTTTTCAAATCGACAATTGCGATTAAAAAGTCAACTTGATTGTTGCAGTTGCCACATGTTTTTATAGTGACCATTAAGTCCGAGTAAACTTAAATGATTACCCTGCTCTATTATTTTACCTTGTTGCATAACAATAATGTGATCAGCATCGACTATGGTTGATAATCGATGAGCGATAACTAAACTTGTACGATGCTCAGATACTTCTTTAATTGCCGTTAATATTGCTTGTTCAGAATGACTATCTAAAGAGGAAGTTGCTTCATCAAATACCAAGATTGCCGGATTTTTTAATATTGTACGAGCGATAGCTACCCGTTGTTTTTCGCCCCCTGAAAGTTTAAGCCCACGCTCACCTACCTTTGTTTCAACACCGTCGGGTAGTGAATCAACAAACTTTGATAAATGCGCTAACTCGATAGCTTTAAAGACATCTTTATCACTAGATTCTGGGTTACCATAATGAACATTGGCAAATAAAGTATCGTTAAATAACACAGTATCTTGAGGGACAATACCAATATGTTTTCTTAGTGAGTGCTGTGTAACTTCATTAACAGCTTGACCGTCAATCGCTATCCTGCCACTACTAACATCATAAAAGCGAAAAAGTAACTTTACCAAAGTTGATTTCCCAGAGCCACTTTCGCCTACCACAGCAACTTTTTGACCAGCCTTTATAGTAAAAGATAAGTCATCAATTATGGTTCGCTGGGCATGATAAGCAAACGATATTTGCTCAAAGGATATTTCTCCTTGTTTTATTGTTAACGCTGGTGCTTTTGGCTTATCTTCTACTTTTGGCTTTTTATCTAATAAACCAAACATACTTTCTATGTTTGCTAAAGAGCCTTTAATTTCACGGTAAACAAAACCTAAAAAATTAAGAGGAATAAATAGTTGCATCATAAAAGCATTAATTAATACAAAATCACCTAAAGTCATTTGTTGATTAGTCACTTCATAGGCAGCTAACGCTAACATTGAGGTCATAGACAATGAAATAATTAATGCCTGACCACCATTAAGAGCAAAAAGTGATAAGCGATTTTGGGTTTTGGCTTTTTCCCACTTAGCTAAATTTTCATCATATGCTTGAGCTTCGTATTCTTCATTAGTAAAATATTTAACCGTTTCATAATTAAGTAAACTATCAATAGCACGGGTATTACTTGAAGAGTCAGCTTTGTTTGCTTCACGTATATAACCAGTTCGCCATTCTGTTGCATAGATTGAATAACTAACATAACTGACAATAGATATTAAGGTGATAAAGGCAAACCAAAAGCCATAATTAACAAATAAAATGGTAATAACCATGATAATTTCAAATAGTGTTGGCACAATATTAAACACCATAAAACGCATTAAAAAATTAACGCCTGAATTACCACGATCAATATCACGTGACAATCCGCCAGTTTGGCGATTTAGGTGAAAATCTAGGTCGAGATTATGAAGATGACGAAAAACTTTTAAGCCAATTCTTCTAATTGCGCGCTCTGTCACTCTGCCAAATAATGTGTCACGAATTTCTGCAAATATTACAATCGTAAATCTAGTCAAACCGTAGGCGGCAACTAAACCAAAAGGAACAAGATATAGTTGATTTTCCTTTTGCGTATCAAGAATATCAACAATATCTTTTAGTATGAAAGGTAGGTAGACACTTGCTACTTTCGTTAAGATCAAACAGACAAGCGCAAAACCAATACGAACTTTAAATTCCAATAAATAGGGCCATAAAACTTTTAATACCTGCCAATTAAATGTATCTACTTTTTGGTCAGAATAATGATTGCGGCGCATGTTGTCTAAAATCCTTTAAATTGATTAGTACCACTCACCTTTACCAAGACGGTAAACAATATTTAAAGCTACCGCACTTTCAGAAGTTTTTGCACGGGTACTGTAATAGTGACGAACATCCGTTTGAATAGCGATATTATTGGTGATTTTATAATGTAGACCTAAACCTGCGTTAACATGGAAAATCTTTTTTTCATTGTCTCTTTCTCGCAACATTTCACCAAATCCAGCGGTTATGTATGGTCTAAGGTCTTCTTCACTATTAAAGTAATATTGACCATCAAGACTGTATTTCTCATAATGAACTTCATTCCCTGTATCTAAATCTGCTAATTTTGCTTTCGAGTAACTCACCCGTGAAGAAAAAGAACGAGAAAAATACATACCTAATGAAAACTCAGTGGTTTGGCCACTATCTAAATTCCACTTAGGATCTAACTCAACATAACCAACACCGGTAGATAATCCAACAATTCCATAATCGATAGGATCGCCAGTATTATTATAATAACTAGGCGCTTGTGTACTTGAATAACGTTTTCCACTACCAAAGGTATAAGAAACGTTCAGTTGAACATAAGACTCTGTATCATCAGTGCCATTAAGTACTACATCTTTCATTGAGATGTAACCAGTGCCCGCTTTAACTATTTCATGGCCAAATAAATTGTTAATACCACGGCCTAAACTATCAATAGGGTCTAAAAAGGCAAGTGCAGTACTGCCTAAAATGTCAGAGCCCCATACTTCCCCACCATCACGGCGAATGTCTTGCTCTTGATTAAATGCCCATTCACCCCATGCCCACCCAAGAACAGGTGTGATCACTAAATCTTGAACTGAAGGCACTTCAGCGAGGGCTTCAATACCATATTCCCAATAGAAAGTTGACATTAAAAAGCCATAAACAAAAGCATCCCATTGACGATAGCCAGACTTTCGCGCCACTTGGTAATAAACACTGCCAAAATAAGGATGTCCAATCCAGTTAACGGGTACATCATCACGATCCCATAAAGGCCCTGCTTTTACATTTTCACCCCACTTTATAAAGTCATCACCTTCTTTATCCCAGTTGGTAAAACTTTCAGGTAAAACATAAAGTAAACCAATAACACCAAAACCATAGCCAAACACTGACTTAGTTTGTGACCATAAACGCTCGCTATCTTCACCATTTTGCGCTGAAAAAATTGATACCTGATAAGGAGAATCGTAAAAATTACTCTCTATGGTTTGGTTTTCCCAAATAGAATTGGTAATTTGATGCCGATAAATACTTTCAAGCTGATCTTCACAGTTTTCAAGAGTACATTCCTCTTCAGCTTTTAATTGACAAGTTGAAAATAAACAAAGCATTGAAAGGGATTTAATTATTTTCGACGTCAAGTTTACTTTAAAACAAGGTAAAACGTTATTTTGCATATAGTGATTCTTCATAACTTACTAGGTAATTTCCAGATTTACATACATTGAAATCAACGCATTACATTCCATGTGTACAACATAAGTTATAATTTGAAATGAGATAATTAAGCACACCACTTAATTTTTGCCGAATTCTATCAGGAATTGAAATAGATAACCAATGATTGTAAATCTACTTGGTCATTCAATATCAATGGAAAAAACGAACTACTTAAAGACTTCTGTTAATACATTACCTTGAGCACCTGAAGGTGGTTTAATTGACAGTATTGATGAAAGTGTCACGGCTATATCTGTAGTGCTAATACGGCGGTTAATAGATTTACTTTGTAGACCATACCCTGCGAAAATGACAGGTACAAATGTATCATACCCCCAAGGTGAACCATGAGTTGCAGCAACAGTTAATCCTTCCATATCAGCTATAAATCGGTGAGGTTCAAATACAATATAGATATCACCAGAGCGATTTTTACTGTGATTATTAACTACTAATGTGTGCAAATAATCATTTGGAAATTGACCTTTTTCAATGTCAGTACTGGCAATAGCCATTTCCACCCCTTCGAGCTTTTCAACTTCTTTGGCTACAACTTGTTGTACTTGCTCTAAAGACAAACCTTTCTGCTCAATTAGCTCTCGGTCTAAATACAAGTAAGGATGGAAATAGGTTTTGATTAAGGTTTTATCTATACCAAACTTACTTTTAAGTGCCAACATCCCCGGTGCAACATTCCATGTATCAGGTTTGACTGTTTGTGTTTTTAAGCCAAGTGTTGAAAGGTAGGCAGGTGCTTCTGCCGCTCCATGATCTGATGATAATACGACAAGAGTGTTATCTAACCCTACTTTTTTGTCGATGAATTTAAGTAGGTCACTAAGAGTACGATCAAGCCTAAGTATGTTGTCTTCCGCCTCTAAACTTGAGGGACCAAAAATATGACTAACATAGTCAGTAGACGAAAAACTTAACGAAAGATAATCAGTGATATTATCTTGCCCAAGCTGTTCATTGTTCACCACCGCTTTTGCAAAATCTAATGTCAGTTCATCTCCTGCTGGGCTAAGTGTTAAAAAAGTATTAAAATAGCCATTAGTCATTTCACCATAATGGTGTGGAAATACTCGACCAAACCCAGGGAATTTAGTTTCCCATACTTGATCATCTTGTTTGCCAAAATCATAATTTTTTTGTTTTGCCAGAAGATCCCATGTTGCCTTGTGATATTTTTGGGTAGGTCTTGCTTGATTCCATTGTTCAACCCAGTTCGGATAATTATCATAATAATATTTACTTGTAACAAACTCTCCTGACTTTTTTGAAAACCAAAAAGCTTTACCCATATGTCCAGCCATTGAAACAGCACCGCGGTCTTTGACTGAAACACCAAAGATTTTTGCCCTACCATTCGTTGCAATCGCTAACTCATCACTAAAAGTAGATACTTGAATATTATTAGGCGATCTTCCTGATGTTTTGGCAGTTTTCTGCGTAGGATCTATTTCCGTTTTTTGATTAACATCAGCATTGGCGGATAGTAATGGGAATAATCCATCCTCGATGTTATAAACCAATCTTTGTTTTTTATTATCTAACCAAACATTGCCAACCATACCGTGAACAGAAGGTAATGCTCCGGTAGCAAGTGTTGCATGACCAACTATGGTTTCAGTGTTCGCATGATTATGATGAGCATCTTTATAGACAACCCCTGCTTTAAGTAAGTAATTGAAACCACCTTCTCCCATACGGCTTAAATATTTATAAGGCATATCACCACGTAATTGATCTACTGTGATTTGTAAAATTAATTTAGGCTTTGCAAGTTGAGTTGCTACTGAACCAAAAGTAATAATCGATCCAGATAGTACTACCAAAGAAAGAAAAAGTGTTTTTCTAACCAAATTACATTTTATATTTTTCATAACGTCCCTATTTTAAAAATACTAACCTACGGTTAATATTAAATACTTAGTTTGAACAGCATATAACGTTTAGAATAATATAGTGAAATAAATACAACTTTTCGAGTGGTTAACTAACTTTAGCCCCTAAATGTATACCATACTTATCTAATTCTTATCGTTTACATAGTGATGTTAACGTTTATTTTGTAATTAAAGTTTTAATATCTACTAGGTAATGGTGTAACATCAAAGTAGGTACATCAAACTGAATTATTTGAATTAATGTACTTAAAACTTAAATTAATCCATTTGTTAAAGGGAAATGAACATGGTACATCAAAGTAAATTCAAAAAGCTGGTTTTAGGGGCGGGATTAATTGCTGCATCAACTGCAGTAATGGCAACAACCGATACTTCAAAGCCTAATATTCTTGCCATTTGGGGAGATGATATTGGCCCATTTAATATCAGCGCCTATAATCGCGGCATTATGGGTTATAAAACGCCTAATATTGATCGAATAGCAAATGAAGGCATTATATTTACAGACTCATACGGCGATCAAAGTTGTACCGCAGGTCGTGCTGGTTTTATTACTGGTCAACATCCTATGAGAACTGGCTTAACTAAAGTCGGTTTGCCTGGAGCTAAAGAGGGGTTAACTAAAAAAGATCCTACGATTGCTGAATTATTAAAACCACATGGTTATATGACCGGTCAATTTGGTAAAAATCATTTAGGCGACCAAGATGAGCATTTACCTACTAACCATGGTTTTGATGAGTTTTTCGGCAACCTTTATCATTTAAATGCCGAAGATGAGCCTGAACACCCAGACTACCCTAAAGGTGCTGAGTTTAAAAAACGCTTTGGACCACGTGGTGCAATTCACTCGTTTGCTGATGGAAAAATAACCGATACTGGCCCTGTTACCAAAAAACGTATGGAAACCATTGATGAAGAATTTTTAGGCGCTGCGCTTAAGTTCATTGATAAAGCCCATGCGGCTAAAAAACCATTTTTCGTTTGGTTTAACTCTACTCGTATGCATGTGTGGACTCGTTTAAAGCCTGAATCTGAAGGTGTTACTGGTCAAGGGCTATACGCTGATGGCATGGTTGAACATGACGGACATGTTGGTCAATTATTAGATAAAATCGACAAACTTGGCATAGCTGAAAATACCATAATAATGTACACCACAGATAATGGGGCTGAGTTAGCTTTATGGCCTGACGGTGGTTACACACCATTTAGAGGTGAAAAAAACACTAACTGGGAAGGCGGATATCGTGTTCCTATGATGGTTAAATGGGCAGGTAAAATCAAGCCACACCAAGTATCAAATGAAATGATTTCCTTAATTGATTGGATGCCTACTCTTTTAGCAGTTGCTGGTGATACAAAAATTAAGTCTAAGCTTAAAAAAGGCACTAATGTTGGTGGAACCAACTTTAAAGTTCACTTAGATGGTTATAATTTTTTACCTCACTTCTTAGACACTTCAAAAAAAGGTCCTCGTAAAGAGTTTATTTATTCTTCAGATACTGGGGATATTGTTGGTTTACGATACGAAGACTATAAATTTGTATTTAAAGAACAACGAGCGCATGGTTTAGAAGTATGGCAAAACCCATGGACTACATTACGTGCACCTAAGATTTTTAACTTAAGAATGGACCCATACGAGCGTATGGATCATGAATCAGAAGGTTATGGTCAATGGTGGGCTGAACACATGTTCTTAATGGCACCTGCCATGATGAAAGTAGGCGAATTTAAAGCAACATTTAAAGAATTCCCACAACGTCAAAAACCAGGTAGTTTTGTACCTTAAACTTTATTGGTAGAAACTTCATCTAAGCCACTAACGTAATTTTAGTGGCTTTTTTCTATAAGTAATTAAATTAAAAGTTATTTATAAATCAAAGGTAACAAGTGAAATAAAAAATATTTAGTTATATTCAGCTGGATTAAACCGACTCTCGCCTGTTTCTGAATTTAACTCTAATGTACCCTTTCGCAATAAAGATCGTATGGCTTTATTAATAGCATTACATAGCTTCACTCCACTTTTGTTGTTAGTACAAACATAAAAACTTTCTAAAACAGCTATTGGTTTATCTAAGTCGTAGTGAATTTCATTCTCAGAAATATTTTGTTTTACCGCAATTACGGTACCGGGATAACCTCCCAAAACGCCACTGACACGTTTATTTAACAGTAATTTCACGTTAACTTTGTCATTTTCCTGAAAAATAATATTTAAGCCTGGGTTAGATTTTATTTCGGTTCCGTAAGAGAACCCTTTAACCCCTCCTAAAAGTTCACTTTCAAAATCTGAGAGTTTAACTAAACCCGAATCTTTTAGCGTGAACAATATTATGCGTTTATAAAAAAAGGGGATAGAAACTACATACTGATTTTTCTCTCCAGGCAGGTTCTCCCATAATTCAGGGAAATAAGCATCTAATGTCCCATCTGCAACACCTTTTCTCACCCTATTCAAAGGTTCTATACTCAATTTAGAGCTTTTATCCATTTCCATGAAAATGGCGTTATTTAATTTATTAAACAGTCCAGTTTCATCCCTTTTAACTAAACCAGGCGTCAAATAACTGCCTATTTTTATTGGCTCTTTAATATCAACAGTTGATGCCAACGTTATTGGTAATACAATTAATTGCCAACAAATTAAAACGGCAAAGTTTAGAGTTAACTTCAGAACATTGTTATGATATTTAGTCAAACTTTCTCGGCCCCTGACATAAAAAACAATAATTATTCACTGATTGTCATCGCAAATATATCTATACAACAAAACTAGCAGTGTATTCAGTTATCTACAAACTTAAGAGTTACTTATTAATTATTTTTTATTAACATCCGCTAATATTCTTCTTTCAGTTTAATATTTGGTCCTGAGATAGATATTTAAACTCTGATGAAGGTTCTTCGCTGCAAATTCTTTATGTTTTCCCTCACCGAATTCAGGAAAAATAACACCAACCTTTCGGTTCGCGATTTATTAGGAAGGGCCGGTGAGATAGAAATTTTAACTGTGTGAAAAGATATTGTGATGCATAGCAATAGTAGTATCAAAACTCTAAAATGCAAAAAGCCGCTAATCTTTCGATTAACGGCTTTTCTGAATGTGGCGGTGAGATAGAGATTTGAACTCTAGGAGGGCTACAAACCCTCGCCGGTTTTCAAGACCGGTGCTTTCGACCACTCAGCCATCTCACCTGAATGTCTAAAAACAATTGCTTGCTTGAAGACGGGGCGAATATTAAAGTGTCGAAAAAGACTTGTAAAGACTTTATTAACTAAAACAGTTTGATTGCTAAAAAAACAATCACATTGATGTCAATTCGAACAGGAAAAGCTATAAATGAGTGAAAAAGATATCTGCCGATGTACATGGCTCGATACTACAAAGCCCGATTATGTGAAATACCATGATGAGGAATGGGGAGTTCCAGTGTATGACGATCAAAAGTTATTTGAATATTTAACACTTGAGTCTGCACAAGCAGGATTAAGCTGGTATACGATATTAAAACGTCGTGAAGGTTATAGGAATGCATTTGCAAATTTTAACCTAAATGTTGTCGCAGCATTTGATGATGAAAAAATTGAAGAGTTGGTTTTAAATTCTGAGATCATCAGACATAGAGGTAAAATTAAGGCCGCCGTCAATAATGCCCAAGCGTTTATTAAAATTCAGCAGGAGTTTGGTAGCTTCAGTAGTTATATGTGGGGATTTGTGAATAATAAAACGATAGTTAACCTTTATTTAGATACGTCAACATCCCCAGCGACAAGTCCTGAATCTGATACTTGGAGTAGTGATCTAAAAAAACGAGGTTTTAAGTTTGTTGGCTCAACTATTTGTTACGCACATATGCAAGCTTGCGGCATGGTCAATGATCACAATTTAACTTGTTACAAAAGAAAACAAATTATTGACCACTATCAGCAAGTTTAACCGTAGTAATTTAAAAATCATCATGCCATAATATGTCACAAGGGCTATTTGTTAGCAAACAAAGGTAATCAATATTGATTTTTTTGTTGATGCCCCCATCTAATAAATATAATTAGTTTTATAAGGAATGTTTATGCAATCTAATATGAGTATAAATGCTGCAAGTCAAAGTTCAGCAATTGAAATCAACAAAGTATTAAAAAATACTTATATGTTGCTATCAATGACCTTGGTCTTCAGTACTGTAACCGCTGTAATTTCAATGGCAATGGGTTTGTCTCACATGATGGCATTAGTCATGATGTTAGGCGCGTTTGGCGTAATGTTTATTGTTAATAAACAAGCAGATAAGAGTAGTGGTATTTTTTGGATATTTGCATTTACAGGTTTAATGGGGGCTTCTTTAGGGCCAATGTTAAATTATTATGCTGCAATTGATCCTTCATTAATTATGCAAGCTTTAGGCGGAACGGCATTAATTTTCTTTGCTTTATCTGGCTATGCGTTAACCAGTAAAAAAGATTTCTCTTTTATGGGAGGCTTTTTAATGGTTGGTTTAATTGTGGTAATTGTCGCAGGTATTGCTAATTTATTTTTCCAAATACCAGCACTTTCTTTAGCAGGTAGTGCCGCTATTATCATGATAATGTCTGGTTTGATCTTATTTGATACAAGCCGCATTATACATGGTGGTGAACGTAATTACATTCGTGCAACTTTGTCACTATATTTAAATGTTTATAATATATTTACTAGCCTTTTACACCTTTTAGGTGCATTCGGTGGTGATGACTAAGTTAGTTATAAATGAGTTAATAATTGATTAACATCAGTTAAACTATTTATAATGAAAGCCTCGCACTGCGGGGCTTTTTTATATCATTAACAGGAAAAATACCGTGCCTTCATTAGCTATAATGGTGACAACTCCCCCTTTTAGTAACTTAACTGTTACAGCCATTGACTATATTAAAGCCGCCATCGCTGCTGACATAGAAATTATTGGCGTATTTTTCTATCAAGATGGCGTAATGAACGCTAATAATCTTATATCAATTGTCAGTGATGAATATCAGGCAATTGAGCAATGGCAGAAATTGCACGCTGAACATAATATCAACCTTCATCTATGTTACACCGCAGCTGAGAAACGTGGCATGAGTGATGAAATTGAAACGATGTCGATCGATGAAAGTTTTATTCTTTCTGGCTTAGGAGAGCTTGTTGAGTTATCTAGCCAAGCAGATAGAGTGGTTCAACTATGAATTCAATTGAACAAGGAAATAATTCAAATTCATCAGAAAATCGCTCATCAAAATTGATTGCTGTTATTAATTCAAGAGCGCCCTATTCTTCAACCTCAGGTAAGGATGCACTTGATGTTGCACTAATTTTTGGTTCTTATGAGCAAGAGGTAAGTTTGTTTTTTCATGGCGATGGTGTTTTTCAATTAATTGAAAAGCAAAACTCGATGTTAATACAGCTTAAAGATTACCTTAAAACATTTTCGGCTTTTGAATTTTATGACATTGAAAAGATTTATGTTTGTCAAAAATCATTGCAGAATAGGTGTTTAACCGATAAAAACTTTCATATTGATAACGCTGTAGTGCTAAATACAAAAGCTTTCAATGAGAAACTTCATCAACACAATATTTTTTTCCGGTTTTAACAACATTAAGAGTTTTTATTATGTCTATATTACATTTAGTACGTAAGTCTGCTTTCGAAACCTCTGATTTTGAGTTATGTGTGAACACCTTAAATTCAAGTGATCGTCTCGTTTTACTTGATGACGGTTGTTACAGCCTTCATCATCCTCTCATCAACTCTGTTAAAAACAGTATAAATGTATTGCAATCGCATGCTCAAGCCAGAGCAATAACATTAACCACTAATGCGCAGTATATTACCATGGACGATCTTATTGAACTTACCTTTAAACATAACAGCATGGTGACTTGGCAATGATATTTAATAACCAAGAAGTGTTAACTGACAAGCAAGGGTATTTATTAGATTTTACGCAATGGAGTCAAGATTTAGGTGAAAAAATTGCAATAGAAGATAAATTTGAATTAAGTGATGCACATTGGGAAGTTATATTATTTGTTCGAGAGTTTTATTTAACATATAACACCTCACCAGCAATCAGAGCATTAACAAAAGCAATGAAAGCTGAATTCGGTGACGAAAAGGCCAATAGCCGTTACCTTTTTAGGTTATTTCCAGATGGGCCAGCGAAACAAGCAACAAAATACGCAGGCCTACCCAAACCAAAACGATGCTTATAAGGTAATCCCGACCTTAGAGATACTTATACTTTTATATTTATATTTTGACCGCTGTTACCTATTGGTTGTGCTACAGCATCAATACTTGCAGACTCGATGAGGTTTATTGCCATTTGACCTTCAAGCTCTTGCTGATCTTTAGTTAGATTAGCCGTTTTTAATGCATGACCTGTTGTTATTTCACTAACCGCATTATCGTTATTTAATGTTAAAGACATACAACCTCTCTTCAGAATTAAGTAATATTGATAGTTAAAGTTAAATTGACTATCGTTAAGGAATATATCGACCTCAACTCTAAATTCTTTAATTAAAAAGCACAAAATTAATATTTTAATACTCATACTAATATCTAGATAATAAAAAAGGCTCATTAAAAATGAGCCTTTTACTAATACAGCTAATGTATTTACTGTTTTACAGCATTAATTTCAGCATCTGTATTATCTAATGCTAATTTATAACCAAATGAAACATGGTGATAACGAGCACTTGAATAATCATCATGTATTGCAAAGCCAAAGTTATAAACCTTACCAGCTTCGATAGATACATCGCCGGCCTTATCAGATACTAACTTACGTTTGACTAATACAGACCAAGTACCGTTATTTAATGATGCTTCAACACTTGCTCCTTGTCCGCCATGCATTGAACGTTCAGCTAACAAGTCGCCATCTTCAACAACATCTTCACCTGATTTGTAGCGAACGATATCCATGAATTGATTCGATTTTTTAGCCGCATCTATATCACTTTGCTCTTTAAGTTTGTCCCAACCACCTAATGCTTTACCACCTCGGCCTTTAATCTCAATTTTAGTTCGAGACTCTGCTAAGTATTTAGTAACACCAGAGTTAAGGTCTAAACGTTTAGCTATATCAGAGCCGATTAACGCCTCTTTTTCAGGTGCATGTGGCATTGAATTAGCATCAGCGTGACACGTAGCCCAACACCCTGCTCTATCGGCATACTCAACATCATCAGTTGCAATCATAAAGGCAAGTTTCATTGGATTTTTAGGGTCCATTTTACCGCCTTCAACAAAAGGAACTGCCGCATGTTCAGTATCTTCCCAGCTAAAGCGTAGGTAAAGATTCTCATCATCATGTGTTGCATCAATTGCCACCGCAATACTGCCTCGTTTACCTGGAATTACATTTGGCTCAAGATCTTTTTCACTTTCTCCTGAAACAATGTTTTGACCAATATCAGCAATTTCTTCACCATGACATTCGATACAACGATCACCTTTAGTAAAGGCACGCTTACCGCCATGTCTACGACCTAATATCCATTCGATTGAAGCAGTACCAGGATAGAATACACCAATATCAGCCGATTTTGCTTTACTCCAATCTACATTTATATTACTTGCAGATTCCTCAGTTTTAGCTTTTTCAGTTGAAGATTTAGCACTTTTTGTGCTCTCAAGTGCCTTAGCAACAGCTTGGTCTATTTTTTCTTGAACTTTAACCTTTTCAGCCAATTTATCTGCTTTAACTAAAGCAGCATGCTCTGCTTCTTTGGCTTCAACACGTGCAAGACCATCCAAATATTCCTGTGGAACTTCACGAATATATTCTGGGTTTGGTGCTTCTAAAACTTCCAGCTCTTCATCGCTAAGTTGATCTCGAACACCGTGATGAGCAATACCTTTATGGCAATCTATACAAGTTTGTCCTGTTTCAAATGCATTCAAATGTTGCTTACGGGCGCGAGGTTTTTGATGTTCAGGATTCATTGACTCAAAGTTATGACAGTTACGACATTCTCTAGAATCAGTTGACTTCATCGCTTGCCATACACTTTGGGCAAGTTCGAAACGATGTTCATTAAATTTTTCTTTGGTGTCTAACTTACCTGTTAACCATGAAAAAACCTCTTTTGATGCTTGAATTTTTCTTACAACCTTATGAATCCAAGGTTTAGGAACATGACAATCTGGACAACCTGCACGGACACCTGTGCGATTAGAAAAGTGAATAGTAGGTTTGTATTCTTCATAGACATTATCTTGCATTTCATGACAGCCAATACAAAATTCAGTAGTGTTAGTCGCTTCCATTGCGGTGTTAAAACCACCCCAGAAAACAATACCAACAACAAAAAATAATACAGCTCCCGCTACCGTAGTGCCGAACATTAAACGGCGAGACCAAAAGTTTGGTTTTGTAAATGTGTTCTTTGTCATAATTAACTCGTGTCAATTAACTTGTATGAACTTAAACAAAAAAGACATGACATCCGCCATGCCTTTAGAAATAATTCTGTAGCCTAATCTTTAAGCTCAATGGTTAAGTTTAAAAGAAGAGGCACGGAGTTGACGCTAGTCAATGAGTACCTCTGACGCCTAAACTTTTCCATCGAGCGACAAGATAAAGTTACAAGCTAGGTTTTGTGATTAACGCGGTTGAAAACGTTAAACTTACCTGTTGGTGTAGTTAAACCTTTGATACGGTATTTCTCTTTAAGAGTTTTTGCATCATAAACAACGATTTCACCAACTGGCTTGCTAGCTTCTTTACGGTTCCATACTGAAACCCATACTTCACTACCACCTTTGTTGAATTCCATGTGTAGAGCTGCTTTACCCGGCTCTGTAGTTACACGAATGGTTTTCACGATTTCATGAGTATCTTTATCGAAAACTTGCACAGACTGCTGAATTTCTGGCTCAGGATGTTTCAACTGATCAGCCCAAACGTATTGTGAAGTTTCATGAGTACGGATGAATGCACCAGCACCATCAGTTTCAACTTCGTAACACATTTTCCAAGCGTTATCAGGGTGATTAATTGGATCATTACCCCAAACAGATACTAAACCAGTACCTAAGTGAGTCGTGCCGCCAACAGGGCCACATTTTTTATCAATCCAGTTAGCACCAGGGCCAGGATGTGGTAAAGAGTCAACGTCGATCATTGCTTCTAACTTACGTGTTTTACTATCAACTACTACCATTTTGTTTGATGCGTTAGCAGCAATTTGGAAGTAACGACCTGTTGGGTCGAAGAAACCGTCATGTAAGAATTCAGCTGAATCAATTTGAGTAATGTTTAAGTTATCTAAGTCTGTGTAATCAACTTGCCACATTTGACCTAATTCTTTAACAGCAACCATAAACGTTGGCTCATTAGGTGTAGTGTAAATAGCCGCTACACGTGCTTCGTTTACGAATTCACCTTTAGTATTGTAACCACGCGTTGAAACAACTTTAAGTGGGTTCAATGTTACAGCGTCCATGATTACGAAATGCGAAGGCCAGTAACCGCCGGCAATTACGTATTTACCGTCGCCTGAAACAGCAATATCACGTGCGTCATATGCCATTTTAGTTTCAGCAACTAACATGTTTTCAGGTTTTTGCCATAAATCGATTTTAGTTACTTTACCGTCACGACCAATGGTGTACCAGAAACGACCAACATCTTTAACATGTTGTGTTTTATGATGTTCTGTACCTTTGATTACATGTACTGCGTAACCTGTATTGATATGAGTGATAACTTTCTTAGTATCGCCATCAACAATTGCTACTGTACCTGCATCACGCTCAATAACGATGAAGAAGTTATTCCAGTTAAGGTTATGTTGTGGCTTAGCTGGGTAATCTTTTACAGCAACAAACTGCTTAGTATGACCACGCATTTGCTCTAAAGACATTTCCGGTGGAACTGGTGGAGTCATTTGAATAAACGTTGCCATGTTGGCAATTTCTTTTTTGGTGAACAAGTCATCAAAGTTATTCATTCCGCCTTCAGTACCTAGCGCAATAATTTTCTCTAAGCGTTTTTGGCCTTTCTTCAAAGTATTCTTAGGTTCTAAGTTTTTACCAGTAGCCCCTTTACGCAAAGTACCATGACAACCTGCACAACGTTGAAAGTACTGCAATTTTGCTTTATCAAAATCAGCTTCAGATAATGTTGGTTCAGTTGCAGAAACAGTCATACTGATCCCACCTGCGGCCATGCCAATAGCTAAGCTAAGTGCTGATAAACCATATTTTATTTTTTTCATCGGTTACTCTCCAGATGTTTAATTAACACAATTTTGAAATGTACAATTTTAGCCCGATGTTAAGTATTAGTAGTCGCAAACTGTAAACCAATAACGAGAAGCTTAATTTGTTACATTTTGTAAATAATTTCTGATAGCTACTATCGACTATAAAAGACTTGGGTAACCTGACTCAGATCAAGGTTTCAAAATAATTGGTTTTAAATAGAATTAATATTGATCTAAGACAACAAATTTATTTCTAGAGGGGTTAATTAGACCAATTTAGGTTTATTATAAGTTAACTAACTCAAATTACCCCCTTAACTATTGAGAGTATATTTAGATGAATAATCGTTCTAAAGCTATGATTTATGCTGCTATTGTTGGCTTAATTATTGTTGCAATTTTCTTGGGCTTCTTATCTGGTCTTAATAACCCTGTATCTTGGTTGTTACTTGGTGTTTTATTTTTGATCCCGTTTATTTATCAACGTAACAATAAGAATGATCAATTAGTCTGGAAAGACGAATACAGTGTTGGTGTTGATGTTTTAGATCAAGATCATAAAAAGCTTATTGTTTTACTCAATCAATTTAGTACGGCTTATGACTATGCCATGAGTGAAGAATATGAGCGCCAAACGTTAGAAGAGCTTATTGAATATACGAAATACCACTTCTCTAGAGAAGAAGAGTTAATGGCAGAATGCAACTACCCTGATATCGAAGCGCATAAAAAACAACATGTAATAATGATTGCTGAGGTAGAGCGTTTTGTCGCTTTATACAATGAAAATGGTCATGATGCACTAGAAGAAGTTAGTGCCTTCTTATCAAATTGGTTAATCAACCATATAAACGGAACTGACAAGCAGTACAGCCAACATATGAATGATTCTGGTATTTTATAATTTCATTTTAGAAAGTAAGTCACATAATTATCTAAAATAATGATCTGAAAATTAGTGAATAAAAAAGGCAGTGGTTTTAAAACCACTGCCTTTTTTATTTGTTCAACTTATAAGATTCAACGTCTGATTGTTCTCAACTATATTTACTAAGCTCTGCGGGTAGTCACAGCTTCACTTAATTGAGCAAGTAAAGTTTCGGTATCACCCCAACCAATACAAGCATCAGTTAAACTCTGACCATATACTTTAGCTTCACCATCAACCAAATCTTGTCGTCCTTCTACCAGATTACTTTCAACCATTACACCAAATATGTTTTCGTTACCATTAGCAATTTGTTTACTTACATCACTAGAGACTAACATTTGGTTTTCGAACTTTTTATTGCTGTTGGCATGACTAAAATCAATCATAATTTTAGTATTGAGTGATGATTTAGTTAATTGTTCTTCTACTGCTTTAACAGAGTCAGCATCAAAGTTGGTTGTTCTACCACCTCGTAAAATAATATGACAATCTGTATTACCCGTAGTTTCAACAATGGCTGAATGCCCTAGCTTTGTTACTGATAAAAAATGATGTGGAGCGCTGGCTGCACCAATGGCGTCAATAGCAATTTTAATGGTGCCATCAGTGCCATTTTTAAAGCCCACCGGACAAGATAAACCAGAAGCTAACTCTCTGTGTACTTGGCTTTCAGTAGTACGAGCTCCAATTGCTCCCCAACACATAAAGTCAGCCATGTATTGTGGTGTGATCATGTCCAAAAACTCACCAGCGGTGGGTAAACCTAAGTCATTTAAATCAAGCAACAATTTACGACCTATACGTAAGCCATCATTAAGCTTAAAGGTATTATCCATATAGGGGTCGTTAATCAATCCTTTCCAACCAACTGTAGTTCTTGGTTTTTCAAAATACACTCGCATCACTATTTCTAGCGTATCCAAATATTTTTCACGTAATTTTACTAAACGTTCACCATACTCTAGCGCCGCTTTAGGATCATGAATTGAACATGGACCAATAACGACTAATAAGCGGTCATCTTTGCCGTTAAAGATTTTGTGAATAGCTGCTCTACCCTCAAAAACCGACTTTGAAGCTTGTTGTGTAGCAGGAAATCTTTCGAGTAATGCAATTGGTGGCAATAACTCTTTAATTTGGTTAATTCGAACATCGTCGGTTTGGTAAAACATAGTATTTCTCATTTATTCAGTATTTAATTTCTTTATTTACGTCTAGACACCTAGAAGCTAATCCCGCGATTAATTTACCAATGTTATTGAGCCATTACCAATACAAAGTTAGTAAATTTCAATATATTCAATAATTTTTTATTTTTTCTTTAAACTTATTGCAAATATGAGTAATAATGAAAGGGTAAATACGTTCAGTAAAACATCCTTGCTAGTCGTTTATCTTTATTCAAAAGTAAATGAACTAGAAACTTACTGAGATATACCAATTAAATTCAATTAAAAAGGTTACTCTCATGGCAACAGCTCATATTAGTGCAGAACTCGGTGATTTCGCAAAAACGGTATTAATGCCCGGCGATCCCTTGCGAGCAAAATTTATCGCAGAAAACTTCCTTGACGATGTCAAACTTGTTACCAGTGTTCGTAATATGTTTGGTTATACTGGAACCTATAAAGGTAAAAAGGTATCAGTAATGGGATCTGGCATGGGTGTGCCATCTATTTCAATTTATGCGACTGAACTTTATAAAGACTTTGGCGTAGAAGAAATTATAAGAATAGGCTCATGTGGAGCCGTTCGTGACGATATTAAAATTCGAGACATAATTATTGGCATGGCAGCAAGTACCGACTCTAATGTAAATCGCCAACGATTAGCTAACTGCGACTTTGCTGCATGTGCTGATTTTGGTTTGTTACAAAAGGTCGTCAATACCGCTGATAATAAAAATATTAAGGTACATGTTGGTAATATTTTTTCAGCTGATTTATTTTACACACCTAATTTTGAAATGTTTGCACAAATGGAAAAATACGGGATATTAGCGGTAGAAATGGAAGCCGCTGGGCTTTATGGTGTTGCTGCTGAATACGGTAAAAAAGCCTTAACAGTTTTAACGGTCAGCGATCATATCAAGACAGGCGAACAAACAACGGCTCAAGAACGAGAAAGTACCTTTAAAGAGATGATGGTGCTAACTTTAGATAGTGTTTTATAGTTAAGATAAGAAGAAATAAGAAAAGGGCTAACAATGTTAGCCCTTTTTAGTATTGTAAGTTACAACTACCTAGAAAAAGTTAGCTTTAAACTCAACACCGTAAAACCTCGGTTCATTGGTGTAACCAGTAAGATTATTAAAATCTATCGCACCGGTCAGCTCTTCAGAATCAGTGATGTTACGGCCATATACCGCAACCTCGTATTCTGCGCCATCGGTATACCATTCATAGCCAACTCGTAAGCCACCTTCAGTTAATGGGCTACCAGTAAACTCAACAGACTCATACAAGAAGAAATTCACTTCACTGCGATAAGACCAATCAGTGTAAATATATAGCTCACCATCACCAATTTCTTTGGTCCAACGAGCACTTAGATTACCTATCCACTCTGGTGATTGAGGTAGTGGGTTACCATCAATAAGCGCTCGTCCATCTTCATTTAATGGATTAGTGATTGTACATAACTTACCGTTGTTAGTATTTCCGCCCCCACAGCCATCAACTGCAATGGAATTGTCTTGTAATTCAGTATGGTTATAACTCAAACTTGCGCCAAAAACTAAATTCTCATTTGCCCAGAATTCTGAATCTAACTCAAAACCATAACCTACGGCTTTATCTGCATTAAGTAGGCTTGCAACATTACCACTTGCACCACCAACAGCCGTTAATTGTTGATCGTCAACCACATAATAAAATACAGAGCCATCAATTCTGGCAGTATTTTCTAACATAGTTGATTTAAACCCTGTTTCAATTGAGGTAACTAATTCAGATTCAGCTGTAGTATGAGAAGCAGAAAACAATAAACTACGCCCTTGAATACTTGGCGCCCGATAACCTTTTGCTAAACGACCATATAAATTGGTTTCTTCAGTCCAATTGTAATTAACACTAATATCACCACTAACTTGTGAGTCATCTACCGTGGCATTCTCACTAAAGCCAGGAAGGCCAAATGGTGATTGAACTAAAGTTCCATGCCAAACACGTTCGTCGTCACTATATCGTAGACCTACGTTAATGTTCACTTTTTCAGATAATTCATAATCCACTGAACCAAAAACTGCCCAAGCAGTAGTTTCCATGTTCTGAATAGCAATGCCGTTTTGTGCGCCACCAGCAAACAGGGTATCAAAACTTAAATTATGAATAGTTAAGTCTTCATCAAAATAGAAAAAGCCCATTTGATAATCTAATGCACCAAGATCGTTACTTGCAAAACGAATCTCTTGAGTGATTTGTGAATGATCAGGCATTCTTGCACCAGTTTCTGAAGAGAAAGGTATAAAGCCTGGCCCCATAGGTTGTGCATACACAGCACCATAACCGCCATCAATATCCCCCACAGAAAACATTTCTGCAGACTCATAACCTGTGACAGAAGTTAAAGTGTAATTACCGAAGTCATAATCAAGCTTTAAACTAGAACCATTCATTTCAATGGTTTGCTTATTACGTACCGCAGCATCTTGATATACCACTTCCCGATCAAAATCATCAACTAAATCATTAGTTCCAGGTTTAATAACATTTGCTCGAAATACACGGGCATCTGCATCTGCATCACGGAAGTGATAATTGAATAATGCAGAAAATTGATCATTGGGCTCCCATAACAATTGTACTCGACCTGCTGTTTCACCATAACCACCAAGTTGATTCTCTTGTTCAAAACCTGGTGCTTTATTATCGATATAATCATCTCTGTCTTGTTGTAAAAACGAGGCACGTGCGGATAATGTATCAGTTAAACTGCCACCAACAGCTAAACGTAAATCGGTTGAACCATAACTGCCATAAGACCCTGAAACTGTAGCGTCAAACTCTTGCGTTGGTTTTTTAGACTGTACCTTAATGATACCAGCTGTCGTATTTCGACCAAATAATGTTCCTTGTGGGCCACGAAGCACTTCAACACGTTCGATGTCAAACATCGGCATGCCTTTGGTTAACGAGTTTTCTAGAACAACATCATCATAAATCAGTGATACAGGTTGAGAGGCTAATAGATCAAAATCGGTATTTCCTAAACCACGTATATAGAAACGTGGAAAGGTACGGCCAAACGAAGATTCAATTAACAAACTAGGAACTTTTGCTGACAAAGCACGTACATCCATACCTGACGACCCAAGAACTTCTAATTTTTTAGGAGTTAACGCAGAGACCGAAATCGGTACATCTTTAATGTTTTCCTCCCGTTTACGTGCAGTAACTTGAATAACTTCAATACCAGTAACTTTTTCTTTGGCTTGATTCTCTTCTGCTCTCGCATTGGCTGATATACTGATACTACCAGCAAATATGGCCGCATGAATGCATACCGCTAACGGCTTTTTAATTAAGGCTTTCATTGTGTTCTCTCCCAAGGACATTTCTATTTTATTATTTTGTTCACATTATAGTTAACATTTTTATTTTCCGTTAACTTCCATGTTACTTTCTTTGTTCTCCAATTCTTTGCAATTGAACTTGATGCTATTATTGGTCTTCAAAAGATAGCTGTTTCAAAAAGCTGGTGCCGTAGTCCATTTTATCAAGACCAAAGACATCAGCAACGGTTTGTCCTAAGTCTGCAAACGTCGATCTTTCACCTAAAGAAACTGAACCAATATTGTGATGATAGGCAACGATGGGCACATATTCACGGGTATGATCATTACCCGGCCACGTTGGATCACAACCATGATCAGCGGTTAACAACAATAAATCATCATCATTCATTGATTCATATACTTGAGTTAATCGCTGATCAAAGCCCTCAAGGGCTTTTGCAAAGCCGACCGGATCGCGCCTGTGGCCATAATCTTGGTCAAAGTTCACTAAATTTGTAAAAATAATGGTGTTGTCTGCAGAGGTTTTTATATGGTCAATTGTGGCATCGACTAGCGCATTAATACCCGTAGCTTTTGTTTTTTCACTAATGCCTTGATGGGCAAAAATATCAGCAATTTTACCAACACTGATAACTTCCCCACCGGCATTAAAATGTTTATCGAGTACTGTTGGTGCAGGTGGTAATACAGAGTAGTCTCGGCGGTTACCAGTACGTTCAAAGTCAGCGGTATTGCTACCAATAAATGGTCTAGCAATCACTCGCCCGATGTTATAGTCGTCTAAAATGTCACGAACTGTTTCGCAATATTGATAAAGGTTATCAAGACCAAAATGCTCTTCGTGAGCCGCTATTTGAAAAACACTGTCTGCAGAGGTGTAACATATTGGTAAACCCGTCTGAATATGTTGTTCACCAAGCTGGGCAATTATTGTGGTACCAGATGCATGGCAATTGCCAAGAAAGCCATCAAATCCAGTTGCCTTATTTATTTTATCGATAAGCTCTTGAGGAAAACTTTCTTCTCTATCATTAAAATAAGTCCAGTCAAACAATACTGGCACCCCTGCCATTTCCCAATGACCACTAGGAGTATCTTTCCCTGTACTAATTTGTGCAGCATAGCCATAACCCCCTTTTGTTGGTTCACTCCCTTGAAATGGAAATTCTCTATTTGAAGCTTGTTGACAGGCTTTAACTAGCCCTAATGCAGATAAATTTGGCAAATTTATTTTTTTCGCCGTTTCTTTAAAGTACGCATCAGACAAATTAGCAAAGGTATTTGCACCAATATCGCCGAATTCTTTAGCGTCCGGAGCTTGGCCAATACCAAACCCATCAATCACCATAATTATTACTCTAGCCACAGTTCCTCCTAGCTATACTTAAAGTTATTTATTAGAAATAAAAATAATAAATTAAAATATCTGAACATTATCCAACAATAAACATGACCACGTGGTCAAGTTGTGCTAATTTATCACCATAAATGATTTAGGCAAAGCATTAATATTTTCTCTATAATCAATTCGAATTTAATTTTTAGACTACAAATACTAAGGTATCTTTTCCGTTGAACAATAATAGTCCTACAATTATAGCTATTACTGGCGCTTCTGCTTCAGGTAAATCGTTATTCGCTCAAACCATATATGATGAATTATTGCCTGAACTAGGAGACGGCGGCATCTCAATTATAAAAGAAGACGCCTACTATTGTGATCAATCACACTTAGAAATGAATGAGAGAGTAAAAAACAACTACGATCATCCTAATGCATTCGAACATTCATTATTATCACAGCATTTAAAAAGTCTTATGGATGGTGAAACCATTGACTGTCCAATTTATTGTTATAAAACTCACACCCGTACCACTAATACAACATCGTTGACCCCAACCAAAATTATTCTTGTTGAGGGCATCTTACTCTTTTCAAATCCTAAGTTACGAGATTGCTTTAACATTAAAGTCTATATGGATACCCCTCTAGATATTTGTTTGATCAGGAGAATCCAGCGTGATACTACAGAAAGAGAAAGAAGTATCGAGTCTGTCACCGAGCAGTATCTAAAGACGGTAAGGCCGATGTACTATCAACATATTGAACCATCAAAATCTTTTGCAGACCTGGTCATAACTAAAGGTGGTAAAAATAGAATGGCAATAGAGGTTATTAAGGCAAAAATACGTCAATTAACTCAATAAATTAGAACACACTATTCACTTAGCGATACAAATGACATTATTCCCTGAACTATAATAATAAAGAGGTAACTATGGATTTAACTGCATTACGAGGACTTTTAGGAATAGGTGTATTATTAATAATCGCCTTAATGTTATCTAAAAGCCGAAAAGATATAAATTGGCGCACAGTAGGCTGCGCTTTTAGTTTGCAGTTAATATTAGGTGCCTTTGTTTTATATATCCCCTTCGGGAAAGACGTACTTCAATCAATAACCAATGGTGTTCAAAGCGTCATAGATAGTGCTCAGGTTGGTATTGCTTTCTTATTTGGTGGACTTGGCACTGATGCAATGTTTGGTAATGGTGTTGGTTTTGTGTTTGCCGTTCGTGTATTACCCGTGATTATTTTTTTCTCATCGTTAATAGCTGTCTTATATTACTTAGGTATTATGCAATGGGTAGTAAAAATTATTGGTGGCGGATTGCAAAAGTTATTGCAAACCAGTAAGCCAGAATCTCTCTCAGCAACTGCAAATATTTTTGTAGGACAAACTGAAGCTCCTTTAGTTATTCGCCCTTACATCGCCAAAATGAGTCAATCAGAGCTATTTGCTATAATGGTTGGCGGTTTAGCTTCAGTTGCAGGCTCAATACTTGCTGGCTATGCCGGTTTAGGTGTTGAGTTAAAATATCTAATTGCCGCTTCTTTTATGGCTGCACCTGGTGGCCTATTGATGGCCAAATTAATTATTCCTGAAACACAAAAGCTGTTGTCTGAAGAGTCTGCTGTTGAAGAAGAAACAGATAAACCGATAAATGTAATCGACGCAGCCGCTTCAGGCGCAGCATCAGGTTTAAAGCTAGCAGTTAATGTTGGTGCTATGTTATTAGCTTTTATTGCCTTAATCGCCCTTCTTAATACTTTAGTAGGCGGAATTGGTGGCATATTTGGTTTTGAAAACATCACTATTGAATGGATATTAGGTTATTTGTTTGCACCACTGGCCTTTATAATTGGAGTTCCTGCAGATGAAATGTTGCACGCGGGAAGCTTTATTGGCCAAAAAATCGTTGTTAATGAATTTTTTGCTTATGTAAATTATATGGAAGTAAAAGATACTTTAAGCGCAACTACGCAAGCAATTATCACTTTTGCACTATGTGGCTTTGCAAATTTATCTTCTATCGCCATATTACTCGGTGGTATCGGCTCTATGGCACCTAATAGACGTCATGATATTGCCAGATTAGGTATGAAAGCTATGATTGCAGCTACTCTTGCTAACCTAATGAGTGCGGCCATCGCTGGTATATTCATTGGTTTATAAAGGTTTTTAAAAACCTTATAACAATTTTTAAATTTGCGCTATCAATAGCAAAAGGATCAATCAAGTATGGCTCAGCTGTATTTTTACTACTCATCAATGAATGCGGGAAAATCAACGCATTTATTACAATCTTCTTATAATTATAAAGAACGAGGACTTCATTCTGTTATCTATACTGCTCAAATCGATGATCGGTATGCAAAGGGTAAAGTCACGTCTCGATTAGGCATTAACGCAGAAGCAAGTTTATTTAATGAA
>Ga0209707_1000025_pt1 | contig 96516 bp, 79 predicted proteins | sample EN4Hudsemesocosm_FD_184630 | JGI IMG/M metagenome (GOLD analysis project Ga0209707, IMG submission 184630) | Methane-oxidizing microbial communities from mesocosms in the Hudson Canyon - EN4B Hudson Canyon (SPAdes) (version 2) | ecosystem: Environmental > Aquatic > Marine > Cold seeps | place... | reverse complement strand
CAACAACAACAACAACAACAACAACAACAACGTATGTCGATACAGAAAGGCCTGAACATGGACGCTCTTTCACACCCATGTGATCGCGTCATTGCCTACATGGATGTAGGTACTTAACTTTTGTCGGGAACAAAAAAGTTGACCGTTCCTCGACGTATATGGACATACTAATGCCTTGAAAGACAGGATGTCTGAGAAAGGCCTGAACATGGACGCTCTTTCACATCCATGTGATCGCGTCATTGCCTACATGGATGTAGGTACTTAACTTTTGTCGGGAACAAAAAAGTTGACCGTTCATCCTGAACATAAAAAGGCTGCAAAATTGCAGCCTTTATCAATAATATATTAATTTGTACTTACAGGTTGTCTAATAACTGTTGAGCATCAAACTGTTGTTGTGCATCACCTTGACTCACCACATCTTGTAAAATAACTTCAGCGTTTTCATTATCGCCAATTTCAATATAGACCTTAGCTAAATCTAGCTTGGCAGCCATACCATTATCATCATCGTCAAGATCGTCTTCTGTAATATTTCCTGCAAACTCAGGAAATTCACCAAGCCCTACATCAATATTCATTTTTTCATAGGGCTCTGTTGGCTTGCCATCTAATAAACTATCAGACAAAAGAGAGTCAACAGAAATAAAGTCTTCAGCGGTATTATCTTGTTGATCATTTTTAGAATTATCAATTTCAGACTCTATATCAAAATCATCACCAATATCAAAATTATCACTCAATTCAAATTCATCAGTTGATGAGCTACTACTTTCTTCTTCTATATTAGCTAATAAGTCATCAAAATCTAAATTATCTAGCTCTTTGATATCCCCCGCAACTACCGCGGTATCATTATTTTTGACATCCGTATTTGTCTGACCATCGTCTGCAAGTAAGTCTGCAAGCACATTACTGTCTGTGAAATCTGGTGATAACTCAACCATGCTATCAACGTCTTTTTCATCATTCAAAAGTTGTGATAGCGTCGACTCATCAAAATCAGCTGATAATTCTTGCAAGGTCTCATCATCAATAAATTGCGATGACTCCACTGCTAGGTTTCCTGATGGTTGTTCAGAATCAGCTAAGTTGGTATCTAAAAGATCATCACCAATATCTAATGGCACTTCATTTTCGGCAGTAGCAGACTGATTCACTTCATCAATGAGGGCGTCAATATCAAAATCATCAGATATCCCATCAAGAGCATCATCAATATTGGTTTCAACCTCAGCCGACACAGCTTCGCTTACTAAATTGTCACTTTCAGAGTTTTTATCATCAGTTTCTTCTTCAACAATGTCATCAAGTAAATCACTAAAATCAGCCTCGATAAAGGACTGTACATATTCATCCGAAAAATTATTTATCAGTGCAAAATTTTCATCTTCTTTAGCATCTTCATCTATAGGTTTATTGACTGCATCAGCTTTTTCGTTATCTACCACACTTGCCGCAGCTTGCGTAATGACTGCAGGCGTATCTGCGCCCATAGAATCAAGTAGAGCATCAATATCATCAGGGTCTGAGACTTCCTGACTCATATCTTCATCGCTTTCTGTATTTGTTGCAGTTTCATCAGCTATTGGCGTATCCAAGCCCATAGAATCAAGCAAAGCATCTATATCATCAGGGTCTGAAATTTCCTGACTCATACTTTCTGCGCTGTCTGTATTTGCTACCGTTTCATCAGCTACTGGCGCATCCATGCCCATAGAATCAAGTAAAGCATCAATATCATCAGGATCTGAAATTTCCTGACTCATATCTTCAGCACTTTCTTTATTTGCTGCCGTTTCATCAACTGCTGATGTGTCTGCACCAATAGAGTCAAGTAAAGCATCAATATCATCAGGGTCTGAAACTTCCTGCCCCATATCTTCAGCACTTTCTGTATTTGCTGCCGTTTCATCAGCTGCAGGAGTGTCTGCACCAATTGCATCAAGCAAGGCATCAATATCATCAGGGTCTGAGACTTCCTGATTCATATCTTCAGCACTTTCTTTATTTGCTAACGTTTCATCAACTGCAGGTGTGTCTGCGCCAATCGCGTCAAGCAAAGCATCAATATCATCAGGGTCTGAGACTTCCTGTCCCATATCTTCAGCACTTTCTGTATTTTCTGCCGTTTCATCAACTGCAGGAGTGTCTGCGTCAATTGCATCAAGCAAAGCATCAATATCATCAGGGTCTGAGACTTCCTGTCCCATATCTTCAGCACTTTCTGTATTTGCTGCTGTTTCATCAGATACAGTTTCATCAGCTGCAGGTGTGTCTGCGTCAATTGCATCAAGCAAAGCATCAATATCATCAGGGTCTGAAACTTCCTGATTCATATCTTCAGCGCTTTCTTTATTTGCTGCAGTTTCATCAGCTGCAGGTGTGTCTGCGCCAATTGCATCAAGCAAGGCATCAATATCATCAGGATCTGAAACTTCTGCGCTTTCATCCTCGACTTCTTCATTCGCAGCATCAAGTAAAGCGTCAATATCATCAGGATCATTTATAACTGCAGCGCTATCTTCATCATCATCGCTAGCTAATAAACTATCTAACGCATCTTGATCAAGTTCCCCACCTTCAAGCACGTCATTAGAGTCTTCTGTTTCTTCAAGTTCAGTGTCTAAACCTTCAAGTAATGAATCTAAATCACCTTGGTCTAACTGACCACCTTCAAGAACATCATCAGTTTCATCGTCATCTAATGAAATTACTTCAGTATCATCATCCAGTGAAATATCTTCAAGATCTTCTAAATCATCATCTAGCTGGATAATGTCATCATCAGCAGAGCTTACATCGTCAGAAAAAAGATCATCAAGTTCTTCATCCGTTTCAGATAAATCAATAGATAGTTCATCATCTAGCGACAATTCATCATCTAACGATAGTTCATCATCTAGCGATAATTCGTCATCTAGCGATAGTTCATCATCTAGCGATAGTTCGTCATCTAACGATAGTTCGTCGTCTAGTGATAGTTCGTCGTCTGTCTTTGTTAATGCTTTATCTTCAACGGCAGCTTTTTGTTTTTTAGCTTTCGGCTCATCTTTTACAGCAACTTCTTTGCCTGTTCTACGTCTTAAAATCACCGCCAATAGAGACAGTATTAGTGCTGCAGGTAATGTTGCCATAAGCATAAGAAACCATGTGCTTGACATCAGGCTTTGGCCTTCAAGTTCAGCCTTTTGTTTTTCGAGTAAAAGTGATTGTTCTCTCGCTTCAGCTTTTGCTAGTAATTCTTGTTGCAGTGCGATCATATCGTCCATCTGCACTTTAATTTCTTTACTTTTTGCAACTTCACCTTGCATTACATCAAGTTGGTCATTAAAACTTGTTAGGCGCTGACGTAATGCTTCATTTTCTTTTAATAAACTTTGTAGCCCGTCGATAGAGTCTAAAACATCATTTTGAATCGTAGTAAGTCTTTGCTGCTGCGTAGTGTCAATGGCTTGAAGTTGCACATTAATTTCTGATTTTGCCGCTTCTAAATCTTTTTTCTTAACCGACATTTCTTCCGGTGGCTTTGCCTTTTTAGCAACTACTTTTACTACTTTTTTTTGCCATGCTTGATCATCACTACGTGACTTTTTCTGGGCATTGGCAATATTTATCGCCCGCATTTCATCAATCGATGGAATTTTTAGATATTTTCCATTGATCATATGATTGAGGTTATTGTCTTTGAACGAGCCTGAATTTTTCTCATATAACGCCTGCATTACCTGATAAACAGATAAACGAGGGTCAGGGCGAACCTTTAAGGCAATATTCCAGAGGGTATCTTTTGGCTTAATTGGGCCGTAGCGATCATAAGGGAAAGCATCAGAGGCTTTAGGGCCACGAATTCTAATACCGCCTTCCTCTGCGGAAATAGGCATACTAAAACAGCTAATGCTAATAATAAGTGCCTGCCATAGGCACAGACGTAACAATCTTTGCATTAAGGTTTCCTATTTATAATTATATTTCGCCAATACATTGACGGGACCAAGTCAGGGGATTGTAAAGCAAAGATTATTCCAATTGTGGAGTTCTTGTTTTACAGCACTTGGTAAATTTTTTTACGTTCAACTATATTATCAAATTAGCGCGGTAATACTCATCTTATCGTTAATTTAATGAAAGTAAAATTAATCACTATCACCATAATTGAGATAAAAAAAAACCTGTCGTTTATTATAACGACAGGTTTCTAATTTTCTTTAATAAATCTGTTACTTAGATTACTTAATTTGTGCTTAATATTCCGATAAATGATCTTTAATCAATAACTCAGCAATTTGAATACTGTTCGTTGCCGCGCCTTTTCGCACGTTATCAGCAACAATCCACATATTAACACCACTGTTATGACTAATATCTTCTCGAATTCGACCAACAAATGTTTCGTCTTTACCACTGGCGTCGCCAATTTGTGTTGGAAAGTCTTCGTCATTATGACAAACCACAATACCTGGCGCTTCACTCAACAAGTTTTTCACTTCTTCGGCAGAAATTGGCGAGTTAGTTTCAATATGTAGTGATTCACCATGGCCAAAAAATACCGGTACACGTACAGCGGTAGGGTTAACTAAGACATTGTCATCACCCAATATTTTTTGAGTTTCCCACACCATTTTCATTTCTTCTTTGGTATAACCATTTTCAAGAAACACATCAATTTGCGGAATAACATTAAACGCTATCTGACGCGGAAAATTCTTTGACTCAACAGGTTTGCCACTTAATAAAGCAGCTGTTTGTTTAGCCAACTCATCCATCGCATCTTTACCGCCACCAGAAACTGATTGATAAGTACTAACGTTAACACGTGAAATACCAACGGCATCATAAATAGGCTTTAACGCTACCATCATCTGAATTGTTGAACAGTTCGGGTTGGCAATAATATTACGATTACGATATTCAGCTAGTGCATGAGGATTAACTTCTGGCACAACTAATGGAATATCAGCGTCGTAACGAAACTCTGATGTATTATCAATAACAATACAGCCAGCATCTGCTGCAATAGGCGCAAACTGTGCAGAAATATTACCGCCAGCAGAAAAGAAACCAATTTGAGCTAGGCTCCAATCGAAATTATCTGCGTCTAATACTTCAACACTTTCGCCATTAAATTCAATAAACTCTCCGGCAGAGCGAGCACTCGCCAATGGGTAAAGTTTATTAATAGGAAAATCGCGTTCTTCAAGTATTTCAATAATGGTTTTGCCAACTAATCCTGTTGCACCCAGTACGCAAATATCAAATTTCTGTGCCATGTTCCTCTCTCTTTTATCCAAGTTTTTTATTAAAGCCAAGCTGATGTATCACATCTAAGCTCGACACATTATTCAAGCCAACCGATATTGACGAAAACTCCCGGCGAGTCGGGTAGGTTTTACGAATATGGTCAAATCCTTGAATGTTAATTTGTTGACGAAAAATAGCATCATCACGTCTGACATCGTATACCATTTTCACCATCTGGTTTAGCAGTATTTCATCAAACTCTTGCTTTATTTCAACAGAGTCAATCTGTGGTGTCGGCAAAAAGTCACTTAAGTGTTTATTCGGTGAAATATTCAGCTGTTGACATAATGCCCGATACAACATTTCTGTGCCACGAGCTTTTCCTTCTAAGCTATAACCGGCAATGTGTGCAGTGGTTATTTCACAATATTCAATGAGTGGCATTAATATATTGGGCTCAGCTTCCCACACATCTAGAACTAACTTCAATGGGTGCCCTGCTTGCTTCATTTTAAGTAATGCTTGGTTATCAATAACTTCACCGCGACAGGCATTAATAAGAATTTGGTTTTCATTTAACTGTGACAAGCGTTCTGCATCTAATAAATGATAAGTTGGCTGCTTACCTTCGCGAGTTAATGGCACATGCAGTGAAATAACGTCGCAGTTTAGCGCTTGTTCAAGCGTTGCAAAGCTGCGCCCATCAGTTGAATTTTCAGCGAGTATAGGATCACATAAAACATGGGCAATATTTAGTGCTGTCAACTTTTCACTTAATCTCGAGCCAGTATTACCTGCGCCAATAATGCCCACAGTTAAGCCTGACAGACTAAGTAAATAGCGCTCGGCTAAAACAACCATTGCACTCAATACATATTCAGCTACTGATATCGCATTGCAACCTGGCGCTGAGTTAAAATTAATATTTCGATGTGCTAAATAGCTTTGATCAATATGGTCAACGCCAATAGTCGCGGTACCTACAAAACTCAATTGGGTATTCTCATTCAACAACGCTTCATTTACTTTAGTAATTGAGCGCACTAGTAATACATCAGCGTCGCTAACATCATTTGCAGATAAAGAACGACCAGAGAAAGGCGTTAATATGCCTAAGTCAGCAAAAAACTCTGCTGCAAAGGGCATATTTTCATCATAAAATATATTCATCATAAATTTCCAAGTATCGTTAGTAGAGCTATCTCTAACAGTAAATTAATACACTAAAACTAGCGTGTTACCGTCAATTTTTTAGCATAACTTTCTTTTTCGATATTTGTCACTTCCACCGTAATAGCTGCGTTTTCAATACCTAAACGTTCAAGTTGATTACTAACGCTTTCAGAAAGGCTTTTACGTTGAACCAAATCGCGACCTGACAATATTTTTAAGTTTACATGCACAAAGGCTTGCTCTGCGCCTGGTAAGTAAAAATCATCAAAAGCAGTCGCTCGCACTTTAATATCTGAAGCGGTAAATAATTCACTTTGATTAGCACCTTTATAAACAGCGTGCATTAGCTGCTCTACAGGCAAGGTTTCAGTAATTTTTGCAGAATACTCGACAATACAGTGAGGCATGATATGACTTACAAAATAGCTAATAAATAATGAGGCTATTATAACTAATATAATTCATAAAAAAATCTTGATAGCTTAGTTATTTAGTCTATTTATCTATACTTTAGATCTAGGGATAAAAATCTATGCTTAAGTTTAAACATCGGCGCTCTTTCACATCGACAAGCAAGGACGCTTTAATGCAGTGAAGCCATGTTCTTATATGGATATAAGTTATTAGAGTAATGCCAGGAGCAATTACCGAGATGGCTATGAATGGCCATGTGATCGCGCCATTGCCTACAGGGATGTAGGTACTTAGCTTTTGTCTGGAACAAAAAAGCTGACCGTTCATCGACGTGCATGTTCCGACAGGGGTGTTGGTCTTGAGAGTAATGCAGGAGCAATTACCGAGATGCACTAATGCCTTGTAAGATAGGATGTCTGAGAAAGGCCTGAACATCGGCGCTCTTTCACATCCATGTGATCGCGCCATACCGTTCATCCTGAACGTAAAAAAGCCGCTACAAGTAGCGGCTTAATTCGTAATTCAGCTTAACCAATGGTTAATATACGATTACTTATATTTTTGCATAACTAAAGTAGCGTTTGTGCCACCAAATCCAAAGCTGTTAGACATAACTAGGTTTAGTTCCATGTCACGTTTTTCAGTAACAATATCTAAACCTTCAGCTTTTTCATCTAAAGTATTAATGTTGATAGATGGAGCAACAAAGTTATTTTCCATCATTAATAATGAGTAAATAGCTTCATGAACACCAGCAGCGCCCAATGCATGTCCGGTCATTGCTTTTGTTGCACTAATCGCTGGTGAATCATCACCAAATACCGCTTGAATAGCACCAAGCTCTTTAACATCACCAACTGGCGTAGAAGTACCGTGAGTGTTTAAGTAATCAACTTTCGCGTCAACACCGTGCATAGCTTGTTCCATACAACGAATTGCGCCTTCACCACTTGGAGCAACCATATCATAACCATCAGACGTTGCGCCGTAACCAACAATCTCAGCATAAATATGTGCGCCACGTGCTAATGCATGTTCAAGTTCTTCAACAACAACCATACCGCCGCCGCCAGAGATAACAAAACCGTCACGGTCAGCATCATAAGTACGTGAAGCTTCCGCAGGTGTTTCATTATATTTAGAAGATAATGCGCCCATGCCGTCAAACATCATCGCTAATGACCAATGAACTTCTTCACCGCCACCAGCAAATACTACATCTTGCTTACCTAATTGAATCAACTCGGCAGCATGACCAATACAATGCGCACTTGTTGCACAAGCAGAGCTAATTGAATAGTTAACGCCTAAAATTTTAAAAGGTGTCGCTAAACAAGCCGAGATAGTGCTCGACATAGTTTTTGGTACCGCATAAGGACCAACACGTTTAACGCCTTTCTCACGAAGCGTATCAGCAGAATTAACTACGTTTTCTGAAGAAGCGCCGCCAGAGCCAGCAACGATACCTGTGCGGAAATTAGAAACTTGCTCAGGTGCTAATTTAGAATCTTTAATTGCTTGGTCCATAGCAATGTAAGCATATGCAGATGCTTCACCCATAAAGCGTAACGCTTTACGATCAATATGTTCTTTAACTTCAATCTCAGGCTTGCCCCAAACTTGGCTGCGTAAACCTTTTTCAGCAAAACTTTCTGAGTTAGTAATACCTGAACGACCTGTTTGTAATGACGCTAATACTTCTTCTGCATCATTACCAATACTTGATACAATACCTAATCCGGTGATAACTACACGTTTCATTTAAATAACCATATTCAATTAAAAAATCTGGGCGTATCATACAGACTTTTGCCCCATATACTGGTCTGTCCAGCGTACACTTGTACACTGAGTAATTGCATTTTTATGACAAAACCTTGTAATGCACGGTAAAATAACCTTTTTTTATACCTAACGACAACTAAAAGACATTAAATATTGTGACTAATCAAACAAACATTACTTTTCAAAATGACGGCTCTCCCTACTCAACCATGTTTGATGACATCTATTTTGATACGGCACAAGGTACAAACCAGAGCGAATGCGTTTTTATTAGAGGTAATAATATTCAAGCAAGACTCGCTAATTGCTCTAATAAGTTTGTTATTGCAGAAACGGGCTTTGGCACTGGATTGAATTTTTTATTAACGCTAAAAATATTTCACCAATTGCAGCAAAGCGAATCACTTAATCATTTTGACGTTTCAAAAACAAAGTCATTGCATTTTATCAGTGTCGAAAAATATCCACTATCTAAAGCACAACTTATACAGTCGTTAACAATATTACCTCAACTTAATGAATATAGTCAGCAACTGATTACGCAATACCCTGACACTCCAAAAGAAAATGTAACCTTAAACTTTCTCGATGGCGCAGTGACATTACAATTAATATTTGATGATGCAACACAGGGACTATCAACACTTTCAGCACAGAAGCACCACCGGCATATGGCGATAGTTGATGCTTGGTTTCTTGACGGTTTTTCACCAGCAAAAAATCCTGAAATGTGGCAACCTGAGCTTTTTCAACAAATAACTAGGCTTTCAAAAGAACAAGCAACAATCGCAACCTTTACCGTGTCAGGTAACGTTAAACGTCAACTTATTTCCGCTGGTTTTAGAGTTGAAAAGCGTATTGCAGACGGTAAAAAAAGTGAAATGTTAGCTGGTGTTTTTCAGCATAATCCACATTCAGGAAAAGGCTATCAGCAGCGCAAAACTATTGCTAAACCACAGCATGTCAGCATTATTGGTGGCGGCATAGCCTCGGCTTGTGCTGCTTATGCATTAACAAAAAGCGGCGTTAAAGTTACCGTTTATTGTCAAGACTTCAGCGTTGCTCAAGGCGCATCAAGTAACAATATTGGCGCCTTATATCCGCTTATTCATCAACAAGCTGACGATATCAGTTTATTTTATCAACAAGCTTTTGAACAAGCAGTCAATTGTTATAAGAACATTGCTGAGCAAGGTTTTAGTTATGATCATGACTGGTGTGGGCTTTTAGAAATATCGTATAAACCTGCGTTGGAATTACGCCAACAACATATTGCCCATTCTAACATTTGGCCTAAAAGCTTAATTCACAGTGTAGATAAAGAACGAGCGAGCAAATTGGCTGGCATTACTTTAGATCACGGCGGATTATTTTTTCCAAAAGCAGGATGGATCGCACCAGCACAATTAGTCAAACAAGTATTTAAAGCCGCTGAGTCAACAAACCGTCTTCGTATTGAAACGGGTATTAAAATCAATAAAATTAGCCAGCAAGTTAATGGAGATTGGCTATTGCATAGCACAACTGAAAATTTTAAAGCCAAGGTTTTAATATACTGTGGTGGCGCTCAAGGTATTCCATTAAATATCATTGAACAATTACCTCTAACCTCAGTTCGTGGTCAGGTTACGAGCATGGCTAGCAATGAAAAAGTTAATGCGTTATCAACAGTAATTTGCCACAAAGGCTATTTAACACCGAAAAACGATAACCTTCACTGTATAGGGGCAACTTTTCAAAAAAATAATTTTGATATGACGGCGAAAACGGAAGAGGACGAATACAACCTTAATATGCTTGAGAAGTGTTTACCGGGTTTAGCAGAATTTAAAGCTAGCGATATTGTCAGCAGTAAAGCTCGTTTGCGCTGCATGACGCCAGACCATATGCCGATGGTTGGTGCTATGCCTGATATTGCAGCTCATAAACAACAATTTGGCCATTTAAGTAAAGACAAACGCTGGCGATACGATCAACCCGCACCGGTTATTGATAACTTATACATGATGACCGGTTTGGGGGCGCGAGGGCTTTGTACTGCGCCACTACTGGCTGATATTTTAACAGCTGATATTTGCGGCACGCCATACCCATTAGATAATGAGCAACTATTTAACCTTGCGCCGAATCGTTTTGTTATTAGAGATATTATTCGCAGGAAGTTTGATTAGTCGCTATTCGCTTGACTTGGTTTGGTTTGGTTTGGTTTGGTTTGGTTATTCATTGAAAAAAAATAGTGCAGCTAATTCAGCAATGAATAAGCTGCTTTACTATTTATCCAACAATGTTTTATGCAGTGAATGCACTTTGTAAATGCTGCCAATAGTCTTGCACTATTTGACGATCTTGTGGGCTAAGCTCTGTACGTGCAGCTGTTAACTTTTCATTGATGCTCTCGGCCAATGCTTGAGTTAATATTTGTGATTCATCACCAAATTCACTACCCGCTAAACTAATAAAACCACGTAAATAACTACCGGCAAAAAGTTCATCAGCACTAACATCTAGTGATACTTGTTCATCTAAATAGTGGTAAAGCGCAGTAAGGTTTTCAAAATTCATACTTAAGTCCAAAGTCATTAGGCTGTTGCTATCAACAGCCTGTTCATTATATAAAAAGGTATCTAAGTTTCGGTAGAGTAATTATTGCGGGCTGGCTACCGGATATAATACTTGATCATTATAACCCGTAATAACGGGCAGATAACCTGACAATTCCATATCCAACTCACTATCGCCCGTATCGGTAATTAACGGACGAGCATCCAACGCATTAAGCTTGGTTTTAGTGGCAATGATATAAATATTGTCTTTGCCAATCGCGCGAATAACTCTTGGGCTTAACTGTTGATTGCCGCGGCCAAAAATATGCCCTTGACCACCTATTAAAGTGATCACCAACTTAACTTGCCCTTGCTGATACGTTTGAATTAACTGCCATAATTTCGGTTCAGTTAAATCGCTGGCAACTAACTCCTGCTCTTGCACGGCATCAACACCAAGTAAGGTATTTTCAAGCGCCAACTCTTCCATTACAAACGCGGTGGTCGAGCCCGAGCCGATAACAAATAGTTCGTCATCCATTTTTGAAATAACATCGGCTGCAATATCTTGCAGCACTAATTCGTCTGACTCTTTACCACCAGATTTAACCGCTTGAATATAACGTAATTCCGATGGTACTTGCATTTCACCATAACGTTTAGCTTTAACAATACCTTGACGAAATAAGCTTTCATCAATATCCATCACATCGGCATCGGTTAAACTCACCAGTTGATTGGTGATCATTAACTCGACCACTCTACCCGCCGCTTTCGGTGTGATGGCATAAACACCTGAGTGAATTTTACAACCTGCAGGAATACCAAGTACCGGAAATTTATCTTCAACAATATGGCAAACATTGCGCGCCGTACCATCACCGCCAGCAAATAACAGTAAATCAATATCTTGAGTAATTAATTTAGTAACTGCCTGCTCGGTATCACGTTCACTTGTGATCTCACTTTCAACTTCATGTATCACTTTGGTCGTAAAACCAAGCGCTTTGGCACTGCTTTCACCCATGTCATCCGATACCGTATAAATAGTTATATTGTCTTTATAAGGTAGTAATATTTCCAAAGCTAACGACGCCCTAGCATTAGACTTTGCGGTAGCGCCTAATGCAATCGCTTGTTCTGCAATGCCTTCACCGTCACTGCCTTTTAAAGCTACGCTGCCACCAATACCGGCAATAGGGTTTATCACTAGACCTAAATTAAATTTTTTCATCAAGTGCTCTCGTTTAAAGTACAGCTAACTTGCTGCAGCAATGCTAGGTGAATGGCAAAAATGTCGCGATAATAATGGCCAAGGGGTTTGATAATGCAAAGCTAAGGTTTTAATTAACGTTTCGGCATCGCTCGGAAAGCCCGTTTCGAGATAATAACAAACTTGTTGATAAACTTTATCCTTGAAGGCAAATCTATCTGTTTGGCCAGAGCCTGAAAGGTTGTCGGTTGAAACATCAAAGTCTTTCCCTGCTGCTACACAAAGTGCCCACTCTATTGCTTGCGGCTTAACTTCAACTTTTTCAAATTCGCTTTGCTGTTGCTGATCTCGGCCATCAGGTACATACCAGTAGCCAAAATCTTCTAATAAACGCCTTGCAGAGCCCGCTAAACACCAGTGAGATATTTCATGTAAAGCACTGGCATAATAGCCATGAGCAAAGATAATTTGATTGAATTTACAAGTTTCGCTAGCAGGAAGGTAAATTGGCTCATCTTCACCTTTAATCAAACGTGTATTGTATTGTTTAAAAAAGGTAGCATCGAAAAGGCGAATAAGATCTTGATAGTGATGAGTTATTTTAACTGAGTTTACTGCTTCGAGTGACATAAAAAACCTGAAAATAGATTAATCAAATAGCTTTTGCTAAACCTGTATTAATTAACTGATATTCTAGCATCGTCGCCCTTTCACATCCATATATACCCGCCCTACTTGAAGATGGATATATTCACGAAATACCGTTTATCCTGAACATATACGCTCCTGTGTATCCATGCACCCGCGTTATACCGTACTTCCTGTACATATACGCTCCTGTGCATCCATGCACCTGCGTTATACCGTACTTCCTGTACATAAAACGGCGATTATTACATCGCCGTTGTTAAAAATCACATTATTCTCAAAGCGCTATTTTTTAGGACTTCTCATATCCAAAATAGGCATATTACCATTACCTAATACTGTTGCTGGTAATTTACCGTCCCAATTTTGCGCTTCAGTTAATTTAACAATAAGTGGATTATCACCTAATGCTTTCGCTTTTGCGGTAATTGCCTCAGCTTCTGCTAAACCTTTAATGCGAATAGACTCAGCTTCTGCAATGGCAACTAACTTAATACCATCAGCTTTCGCTTTTGCCGTATTTACATCACGCTGCGCCTCAAGGTTTTGTCTTGCTAACTTGTGCTTTTCGGCGTCGGCTAAATTCTTCTCAGTTTGTTTAGTTTCAATTGACGTTAGATACTTCGCTGGCAGTTTGATATTTTCAATTTGAATATTATCAACAGTCACCGGGAAGTCTTTCATTTCCTCAATTAAGTTGGCTTCTATCGCTTGTATAGCGCTGGCTCTATCTTGAATCAGTTTTTCCGCATCATACTGTGGAATTACATCTTTAGTTGCCGATCTAAAACGTGGATCTAAAATACGGCTTTCAAATTGCGACAAGCCGCCGTATTGTCTAAATAACTCTAGCGCAGCTGCCTTATCAACGGTCCAGTTAACAGAAACACTAATGGTCACAGGCATTTGCTCTTTGGTGCTAGACGCCATTTTTTCTTCATTTTTACGGGTACGTACTTCTATTTCTTCAACGCTATCAATAAATGGTACTTTAAAATGTAGCCCCGGATTAACTTGCTCTTTAGCTTCGCTAAAACGTTTAACAATACCAATATGACCTTCATTAACGGTATATACCGAGCTAACACCTACAATAGCGATTGCAACAACAACGGCAATCGACTTCATTGGGATATTTAATTTTTGAACATTCATAACTATTCCTTTTTATTTTAATTATTTTTATTTCTTCGAGTCTGCTTTTGAAAGTTTATCTACGCCACCTTTAATAACAAAGTAACCAAAAACACCCGATATTAATGAGCCAATAACAATTCCTAATCGGTCTTGAAAGATCAGGTTTCCGCTATTGCCTTGCTCAAATGCTAAAGAACCAATAAATAAACTCATGGTAAAACCAACACCACATAAAATGGCTGCACCATATAACAAGCGCAAATTGACGTTAGTTGGCAATTGCGCCAAACCTAGCTTGATGGCAATAAAACAAAAGCCAAAGACACCAAGCTGCTTACCAACGATTAAGCCAACAATAATGCCTAATGGTACTGGCGCCATCACTTGCTCAACACCAATACCGGCAAAACTTATTCCGGCATTCGCAAAAGCGAACACTGGTAAAATGATAAATGCGACTAGCGAATGTAAGTTGTGCTCAAGAGACTTTAATGGCGACGGCTCCCCTTTTTCACCTTTCATTGGAATGAAGAATGCCAGCACAACACCGGCTAAGGTTGCATGTACGCCTGACTTTAAAACAGCAACCCAAAGTACAATACCCAAGAAAATATAAGGTGCAGTGCTTGTTACGCCGCGTTTGTTCATAATAAATAAAATCGTTAATATCACTGCAGAAAATATCAATGACAACATCGACAATTGGTCGGTGTAAAACAAAGCAATAACAATAATTGCTCCTAAATCGTCAAATATGGCTAAAGACGTTAAGAACACCTTAAGCTGCAACGGAACTTTACTACCGATAACTGACAGAATACCTAATGCAAAAGCAATATCAGTAGCCGTTGGAATTGCCCAACCATTAATTGCTTCAGGGTCATTATAATTAAATGCTACATAACATAATGCAGGTACTAACATTCCACCTAAAGCACCAATTGCCGGTAAGGTTACTTGCCCTGGTTTTGATAAATCACCTTCTAAAAATTCTCGCTTAAGCTCTAAACCAACCAGAAAGAAAAACAACGCCATCAGGCCATCATTAATCCATAGCAATAATGGTTTAGCAATTTCAAAACTGCCGATAGAAACTTGCACCGGAATGTTCAGCAACATATCGTAATAAGGTACAAATGGTGAATTGGCAATAATCATGGCAGCAACCGCAGCAAACATTAAAATAATGCCACTGGCCGCTTCGAGTTTTAAGAAGTCATTAATACTTTTAATAATCATTTATGCTCATTTTTGTTAATTTCCACAAAGGCGTTACGACATAATATGTCATAAAAGCGAAATATACAAATTTGTAAAAGTGTTTTTAAATAATCAATAAAAAGTGATAAAAATTCGGAAACAGATATAAATATCGAAAATAATTCATATCTATAACGAATTAACTAGCAATATTGGATTTAATAAGTGTAATATTTAGTTAAGAAAACAGCATGAACTGATTAGGCTTTGCCTAAGGTTAAAGTATTAATGAAAAAACTAGATGACATAGATTTACGCATACTTACGTTATTATATAAAGATGCAGATATCACTAATAAAGAACTTGCGGCTCAAATTGGCATTGCACCATCAACATGCTTAGAGCGCGTTAAGCGCATGAAAAACAATGGCGTAATTAACAATGCTTTTATAGACATAAATTTTAAAAGTATTGGCGGTAATATTGAAGCGATTGCGGCAATTAAATTACAGCCTTATTCTGAAATCATTGTTAATCAACTTAGAGATGATTTACTGAAACTACCTGAAATCATCAGCTTATATCATATGGGTGGTAGTTATGATTACTTCATTCACATGTCGGTAAAAGATAGTGAGCACTTACGTCAGTTCGTATTCAATGCCATAACGTCTCGTGAGGAAGTAACAACAGTCGAAACTTCTCTAATTTTCGAACATAGCCGTAGCGGTGTGTTACCAAACTTTGACGAAGAGTAATAACTACTAACATTCATTACGGTACCAAATACTATGACCTAATTATGGTAAAGAAAATTAATTTACCATCAGCGCCAACTGAACTGCGTGTAGAGTCAACTGAAAGCCTCCACCATGCTTGCTTTTTAGCTACTTCAATTAGTTGATTCCAAGTACCTGTTTGTAATTCGGTACCGTAAACAATACACCCAACATAATTGCAGTCCAGTGACTCTATAGATATTTGAATACTTAATTCATGCTGATATATAAATTCTGGAAAATTTTGTTCTAAACTATTCTCAAACTCAATAACATCAGTCCCTTTGATAACCTTTGAATATTCATTGATAAGCTCATCATCTTGACCACTTTCCCAGTATAAAACCGAATGATAATTAGCGGGTATCTCCTTCATGACATTCTCTAGTTTTTTCTCACTCGATACCGAGTTTGGCTTTTCTGAGCTACCTATTTCTCTATTAATAGCATTATTAGATAAAGACTTTAAATCATCGTTTTCTATTAGCTCAGAAGCATTAAGCGAATTGTCCTTATGGTTAACGCCAAGCGCATCATCTCCAGTTTCATAACCTTTTGTATTTTTTTTAGCTTCATCTACCGCGTGCGTAAGATTAATTTTCACCAATTCACTTTTATCTTTGTCAGGTTGAAGTAACCGTATTTCATCAAACAACAAAACAACTACTAAACACAAAATAGTAACAATAAAGAGCTTTAGTCGAAGACTCATAATTTAGCTCACTTTCACAAAGTTATACTTATACAATATAGCTTATTAACTCCTCAATTATTTGCATACTTATTCTCAACATCTACACTTAAATAATATTCAAAATTCATAAAATTTAATAATATACAGGTGAGTACAGATGTTTAAATATTTTTATTATTTAGCATTACTTCTCTATATAACTACAAATTCCAAAGTTTTCGCAACAAACCTTCCCTCAAATAATGAGTCAATTGAAGTTGTAACTATCACCGCAGAAAGGTTGGCGGTCACCGAATTACTCAGTCCATATAGTACAACTGTGATTTATGAGGACGAAATAATAAACAACGGAATTCGAACCACAGTTGATGCTTTAGGCATGGTGCCAGGAGTACTCGTACAAAAAACGGCTCATGGTCAGGGTTCTCCTTACATACGTGGCTTTACAGGTTTTAGAAATGTATTTTTAATTGACGGCGTACGCTTGAATAATGCTGTTTTTCGAGAAGGTCCAAATCAATACTGGAATACTGTTGACCCTAACTCTATTGCCAAATTTGAAGTTGTAAAAGGTCCTACATCAGTTGTTTACGGTTCAGATGCTATTGGCGGAGCTGTCAACGCCATCACTAAAATACAATCAATGAGTGATCTAGATTCAGAACCACTAGCAACATTAGCATATCGAGGTGCAACAGCAGAACAGTCTAATGTGGTACGCGCGTCATTTGCACAAAAGCTAACAGATAGCTCAGCCTTTACATCAGGGTTTAGCTTCAAAGATTATGGTAATTTAATTGCTGGGAAGGGAACGCGCGAACAGCCAAATACAGGCTATGATGAATATAATATTGACTTAAAATGGTTAACATTACTTTCTTCTGACTTACCACTTACTGTTGCATATTTTAAAACAAAACAAAATAAGGTCCCTCGCACACATAAAACAGTAGACGCTATTAGCTTTGCTGGCACGTCAATTGGGAATGAGCTTAAGCGAGATTTAGATCAGAACAAAGAGTTGATCTATATTAAATTGGATATAGATAAACAATCATTTTTTTTAGATGGTGCACAGTTTACGCTTTCACACCATAAACAGAGTGAATTTAGAAATAGAATTAGAACAAATAACCGTATAGACCAACAAGGCTTTGATGTAAGTACACTGGGATTTAATGCCAATCTTTTTAAGAAAAAAAACTCAAACAACTTAGTTTATGGTTTTGAATATTACCGGGACAAAGTAAATAGCTTTTCGAGCAAAAGTGAAATACAGGGCCCTATTGCTGATGACTCATATTACCAATGGTTTGGTTTATACGGGCAAAATAAATATACTTTTAGCAATAAATTTAACATCGATTATGGCACTCGTTGGAGTTATATCAGTGTTAATGCAAAAAAAATTCAAGATCCATTAAGTGGTGATAGCATAAGCATGAAAAATCATTGGAACGATATTGTGATTAACTTACGAGGAAACTTGCAAACATCACCAAAAAGCCAAAGTTTTTACTTTGGCTTTTCTCAAGGCTTTAGAGCACCTAATTTATCAGATTTGACACGTTTCGATAGCGCTCGTTCAAACGAGTTTGAAATTCCAGCCTTGCAATTAGAACCTGAACACTATTTAACATTCGACACAGGGGTAAAGTTTCGTTCAAGTAAGTTTAACTATAATGTAGCGCTTTATTACACCAAAATTGAGGATCAGATACAGCGTGTATTAACTGGTAACAAGAATATAGATAATGAGTTCGAAATAACAAAAAGCAATATCGGAAATGGGTATAACTATGGCGGTGAATTAGACATTAGCTATATGTGGAATCCACAAATTAAACTACAGGCCCATTTAGCCTACATTAATGGTAAAGTTGATACACTTCCAGATTCTGGTAGTAATATTGAGCGTGAATATCTAAACCGCCTCATGCCTATTAATATGAATATTACCGTAAACTATACATCGCCATCAGATGATTGGTGGGCTAGCTCTTCATTTACAGCATATAGTAAAGCTGATCGCCTATCTTCACGAGATAAATCAGATACCCAACGTATTCCTCCTGGTGGTACGCCAAGTTTTACAGTTTGGGATATCGGAGGAGGATATAACGTGTCAAAATCAATGAAGTTAATAATGAACCTAAATAATGTCCTTAACAAAAATTATCGAATTCATGGCTCTGGGCAAAACGAAGCTGGTATAAACTTTATAGTGAACATAGAATATCAATTCTAAGTTTCTAGCAATTACTATCTTACTCTTTGAATACAATTCGCCAACACTACTCGCAGCTACACCCACAACAACGAACTCTTAAACCTTCAACAACAAGTACTTTAGATACATATAATTTTTTTAACGGGCTTCTCCGCACTTATGTTATTAAACATACTAAATACATGTTAATCACAATGAATTTAGTATGTTTAATAATGAATTAACAAATAGCATAAGAGGCTAAATTTAAAAATTAAAATATCAACAAAAAAGCATTGAAGGTAAGGCTAACTGCATCCTTCCTCAGAGATAAACATCGTAAATATTCTACTTTTAAAGGAACATGGATTTCTAGTATCAATTTATGAGTTGTTATATAAATATCAGACATTATAAAAGTGGATCTATTCGATCCACTTTTATAATCAATTAACTTACTTTACTTTATGCAACCTTTTATAAGAAACAAAAAGCATTGCTAATACAAGTAAGGCAAATGTTGATGGCTCTGGTACATTTGATATTTGCCTAGTACCAATTAACGCACTTGCCATTTCAACATCTGTAAAACTTAAGCCTGCAGCATCTGCAAATCCAAATAATCCAGGTCGCATAGAGACAATTGTAAAATCAGGTACATCAAGTAAATCAACATGAAACATCAACTCAGCTAACGCAAACTCTCCGGGCTGAGTTGAGTTCAGTTCAAGTTCAGATAGAAAACTAACTTCACTTAACCCCACAATGCCAGGGGCATACTCACCTAAACTAAAGTCACCTGCCTCAAATAAGCTAGTAATACCAAGATCATCAAACATCGTATAACCCGTGAATGACAACACTGACGAGTCAAATAAAATATCCAAATCAAATGCTCCTAAACTAAGAGCAGCGCTATCATCAAGTCCTCCTGCCATTAAAGTTAATGTAATATCATCCCCTGTAGTTCCGGGCTGAACATCAGGATCAAGCCAAAACATTAAAGAAGCATTGCTAACACTAGCAAATGCCAAACTCGCTACTAACACTAAACTTTTTAATAGTTTCATCTAATACTCCATCTAGTTTCACAAATAATTTAAGGTGCACAATTAGCATTAGTACATTGCAGTACACACAAACGAGCATCAACGACATTAATAACATTATCGCTATTGATATCAAATAAAGGGTTACCTGGTGGTACAGGTACATTACGGTGACGTCCAATAATACCTACATCAACTCTATCAACTTGACCGTCTTCATTAGCATCACAGTCAGTATCTGCTGCAGTACTAATTTCTAGGTCAGAGAACACAGGGCTTTCGTCAGCTAAATTGGGTCGTAAAGTTATTCTTACTTGAATAAATTTTCCGATTAAGCCCAAGCCAACTCCACCATTGGAGATAGGGACATATGCTTCAAGACCTAAGCTTGCCTCCAAATCTGCACTACGTGCTTCAACAGTTATGCTTGCCCCTACAGGCACACTCCCTTGAGCTTCAGTATTCCAAGCCATAGAGTCCCACTCAGTTCCTGTATCTCCGCCGTCATTAATAATCGTCCAAATTCCTGTCGGATCTGTTTGATTACGTGCACCAAAACCTGTCGCATCGCTATATGTATAAGGAGTTCGACCTACTGGCACCGTAGAGATAAAGTTACAATCACTATCATATTGAGACACGCTATTGAAGCTAGTATTAATTGTCCAAATACGCCCACCTTTACCTACAATTGGCCCCCTGCCGCCTTGGGTGCTAACAGAGCATGCAGGGGTGGTAATTAAGTCGCCACTAGCATCACTGGTAAATTTGCGTAATGTAGGTGTTCCAAACCAAACAGCACCATCACCATCAACCGCAACACCAGTACCACTAAAAGCAACACTAAGCTGAGTAGTATTAGTTGCAGGGTTAAACGCATGCAGTGTACTACCTAGATAAACCCGCTCATTTCCTAGCGCGATACCATAGTTACTCTGTAATGTGCGATTTATAGTATGGGTTTCGGTATTGGTATTGAGTTCAACCAATGACGAACCCAAAGAAGCTCCCCACAACGTGCCATCAGCATCTACAGCACAACCATAACTAGTGATACCTGTGCTAATTGGCCCTGCAAGTTGTACACCTGCTTGATTAAATTTATAGTAATCTCGACCAATATAGGTGCCAGCCCATAAGTTACCGTTAACATCAAGACACAGCGACCGCCCCAAATTGCCGTTACTAGCAAAAGGCGATATCCATATAACACGTTCGTCAAGAAAATCATCTATATCAAGTACACCATCGCCGTCATCAACAACTGCTAACATTTCATCGGCTGAAATACTGCAATCTCCGTTTGTATCACTAGAAGTATCAATGACTCCATTGCCATTACGGTCGACTCCCCCTTCGACAGCAATCTTCAGCAATTCAGGTTGCCCGCCACTGAAGTTACGATTAGCAACATAGACATTTCCTGTTGTATCCACTGCTGTTCGTGATGGAGCAGGACCAGAAAACGCACCATGGTTTGCCAATGCATTGGGGTCTCCATAAGAAGTCAAATAACGAGCCTCTTCACAGCCGTTGCCACTATTTCCATCTGTATTAATTCGTGACATTGTATCTTCACCTGCGTTAGCAACCCACAATAAGGGAAAGGTGTCCCCAATGGCATTGAGCTGTAATTGGTTACTATTAGGTGCATCATGGTTAACAGAATTAAGAGTTCCAAGCTCAAAATCAGCATCTGTTGTATAGACGGTAGTTGCAGCATTCGCTGCGCCAGCTATAAAGACAGCGAGTGCCGTCGAAATAGATATAGCTATATTGTGTATTTTCACTTTGTGCCTCCTACTGCCTTCATACCACAACATTAGCTTTAAGCAATGTGATGTTATAAAGACAAATGGTTAGAAAGTTGCTCCAGTTATTTAGAAAATACTACGGGCTCAAGTAAAGGCTGGCTTTGATAACCATTAGCAGGAGAAACGGCATAATGTACTCCTGACTTGATGTTAGTTAAAAAGACATTAGAAACATTCCCCCTCTCCCAACTAACATAAATTAATCTATTTTCATCAAGCCATTCTGCATCATTAACTTGAAATCGATTATCAGTTATACCATGTTGCCTTGAACCATCTTCATTCATTATAAATACTTGTGTGCGCCCTGACGGTCCGCGTGTAGATAAAAAAACAATTTCATTACCTTGATTAGACCAACGGGGCCGCGCATCAGCAGACGGTAAGTTTGTTAGTTTGGACTCCTTATTAGAGTTAATGTTATATAAGTAAATATTATACTCGCGATTTCTTCTAGATTGATAAATCAACTTATTACTATCTGGTGACCAGTTTGGTAAGTCATCATCAAATTTATCATTGTTAGTTAATTGACGGTGCTCATTTTTATCAACATCAACTAACCAAAGATCAGCTTTCGCTCGCTCATTTTGTTTTCGATAAGCAATCCACTTCCCATTAGGTGACCAGACTGGTTGTGAAAAGCCGACATTTTTGGAATGTTCAAAACTTAACTTTCGAATATCATTGCCAGTCATCGGAGTCATTATAAAAAGTCCAATAGCGCCATCTCGATCTGATGTAAAAGCAATCGAATTTCCATCCGGAGACCAGCGTGCTTGTCCATCGTAACCAGCACTTTTTGATAAATTTACTTGCTGACTGCCGTCGGTCCGCATAATGTAGACTTCTGAATTACCATTACCTCGATTTGAGGTAAAAAGAATATGTTGTCCATTCGGTGACCAAGAAGCATCATAGTCATCACTATTATTTTGGGTCAATTGTGTAAGGTTTTCACCTTTGAGGTTAGTAATGAAGATTTCACGATCACCGTCTTGATTTGATACAAAGAGCAACTTTCTATTGGGGTTCATGTACTTGGGGGAGTTTGTATTTTTTGCGGAGCTTACCAAATTTACATTGTTGGAACAGGATACTGTTAATAACGCACCAATGGTAAATAACAAGTATATTACCGTACGAATTGCCATGTTTATCATAGTTAAGCCTTAAAAAAATAGCCCTTGCCTATAATCGCTTGACCACCATTTGAGGGGAACTCAAATCAAACATAACAACTTAAATTTATACTATATAGACAAATAATTTATTAACCCTATACCGATAATGGTCTAATGCATACATTAGACCATTTAAGTAAATAAACTTAGTTTCAATGAGTTATTACAAACCTATCTTAAACTGCTTAATCATCATGTAAAAATAACTGACAGTTACATTTACAGAAGAAAATTTTTCTATGGTTATTTAATTATAATAATTTCATATATGCTAGTGCTTTTTAAAATCTTCAGTTTCAAAGTAAAAAGGCTTCATGGTACCGCAGTTTAAAAATTTATATTGCAGTTCAGTACGCTTAGGTACCGCTGACGAGGTATTAAACTTTGGCAAACACCCTGCATTTACATCAATATGAATTAAGTGATCAAAGCTTGGTGCTTGTTGAATTCTATGGATATAAATTTTATTTTTTTTTCTATATGAAACAACATCATACTCTTGGTTATTACTTGAAGGAGAAATATCATCAAGCTTGCGCATGTATAGCTGTTTAGCAAAATTTAACGTCATATTTTCGTACACTAACATGCCGTCACGTTCAAAATGTCCAATGTAAATATCAGCTTCCAGCGCTACCTTTTCGCCGCGCATTAATCGTTGTAAATTAAATGGCTTTGGCTTAATTGTTACCATGTCGTTATCGCGCACTAAATGTACCAGCGCTACATTTTTTACATCCAGTTTGTACAGCAATTGTACATCGTGAGGTTTGTGATACAGCGGTAAGTGGTAGGCAAAAATCGTTGACGCTTTATTCATTAACACCATGCCATGAACACCGACATAGGCAGGATCAAGCGGCGGTAACTCTTCAGGGGCTGACTCAGCTACTGAGTAACTGCTAAACATGGTAAAAAATAAGGAAATAATCAAAGCTTTCATTCAGTATGATTCTCTTAAAGTTTGTTTATAAGTATTTATTAATTGTACCAGAACTGCTTATTTATAAGCTCGTTAAAGCACATTAATAGTTAATTAAATTAAAGATTTAAAGATAGTTGAATATGGAAAAAATAACATTTAAATGGCGCTTAAATATTGAAGCCGCCTTAAATGTACATACGTGAAATGTTCACGTACTCACAGTGAATCATTCGGCCAGAATATAAAAAATCCCGCATAATGCAGGATTTTTATAATGACTCACTTATCGAATAATTTTAGCTTTTAAGATCATCGAAGAATTTTTTCACACCGTCAAAGAAACCGGTTTCTTTCGGGCTATGCTTGCTTGTGCTTTTACCCATCTTTTCTTCTAATTGACGTAATAAGTCAGCTTGGTCGCCAGATAAACTCACAGGTGTTTCAATAACAACCTTACACATCAAGTCACCCGTTGAATGGCTGCGTACTGATTTAACACCCTTACCACGTAAACGGAACATTTTACCTGTTTGCGTTTCTTTCGGTATTTTCAGCTTAACTTTACCTTCAAGCGTTGGTACTTCAATATCACCACCTAAGGCAGCTGTTGTGAAACTAATTGGCACTTCACAATATAAATGGTTTTCATCACGAACAAATATTTTGTGTTCTTTTACGTTAGCTTGAACGTATAAGTCACCTGCTGGTGCTCCGTGCTCGCCGGCTTCACCTTCACCAGATAAGCGAATTCTATCGCCAGTATCTACACCTGGTGGAATTTTAACTGATAAGGTCTTGGTTTTCTCAACACGACCTTGACCGCGACAAGAAGTACAAGGGCTTGAAATAACCTTACCTTTACCTGAACACGTTGGACACGTTTGTTGCACAGCAAACAAACCTTGACGCATTTGTACTTGGCCATGGCCGTGACAAGTTGAACATGTTTTTGCACTGGTACCTTTTTTAGCGCCACTGCCGTCACATGGCTCACAACTAACATAAGTAGGTACTTTAATTTCTAAAGTTTTACCTTTAACCGCTTCTTCAAGACTAAGGTCAAGGTTGTAACGTAAATCGCTACCACGACGTTGACGAGATTGACCACCACCGCGGCGGCCACCGCCACCAAAAATATCGCCAAAAATATCACCAAAAGCATCGCCGAAGTCTTGACCACCGCCAAAACCACCGCCGCCACCATGGCCACCCTGTTCAAAAGCAGCATGGCCGTATTGATCATAGGCCGCACGCTTTTGGTCATCGTTTAAGATTTCGTAAGCTTCTTTAACTTCTTTAAATTGCTCTTCTTTAGCTTTATCACCTTCGTTACGATCCGGGTGTAGCTTCATCGCTAAACGTTTGTAGGCTTTTTTGATATCACGCTCAGATGCATCTTTTGCAACACTAAGCACTTCATAATAATCGCGTTTTGACATAGGTTTAATTTCTTTGCTTCAAATTTATGGACACTAATTTGTTTGGTTTCTTAATAAGACATTTTTAAGCCATGCTCAAAACATCAAAAATCCAAGCAAATTAATATCAATTAATGATTAATTTTTTATAGCATTGTGAAGTTAACTCACAATATTTCGTTGCTACTTTACCCTTTCTTTTGATAAAGCAAAGCGCCGATAATTATCGACGCTCTTATTTCTTTATAAACAACAAATGTTTAATTATTTTAATTGTCGCTGAAGCGTTCTAGAACAAGGCGGACACACAGAGCATACAAGTGTATGTGAGCATGTCCAACGCAGCTATTGAGCGCTACAGTAGACCATTCAATAATTAATGACTATTTATCGTCTTTAACTTCTTCAAACTCAGCGTCTACAACATCATCGCCAGCAGGTGCTGATGAATCTGCATCAGGAGCTGCGCCTTCTGGAGCACCACTTTCTGCTTGAGATTTCGCTTGAGCGATTTCCATTAACTTAGCAGAAGCTTCGATAACAGCTTGTGATTTAGCATCAATCGCTTCTTTATCATCGCCTTTAACTGCTTCTTCAAGCTCAGTTAATGCTGCTTCAAGTTTTTCTTTGTCTTCGCCAGCAAATTCTTCGCCTGCTTCTTCAATTTGCTTACGTGTTGCGTGAACCATGCCATCAGCTTGGTTACGAGCTTGTACAAGCTCTTCAAATTTCGCATCTTCGTCAGCATTTGCTTCAGCGTCACGTACCATTTGCTCTACTTCATCATCTGATAAACCAGAAGAAGCTTTAATGGTAATTTTTTGCTCTTTACCTGTGTTCTTGTCTTTAGCCGTTACATGCAAGATACCATCAGCATCAATATCGAAAGTTACTTCGATTTGTGGCGTACCACGTGGTGCTGGGTCGATACCTTCAAGGTTAAATTGACCTAGAGATTTGTTAGCAGCAGCTTGCTTACGCTCACCCTGTACAACATGAACGGTTACAGCAGCTTGGTTATCATCAGCTGTTGAGAACGTTTGAGATTGCTTAGTTGGGATAGTGGTGTTTTTGTCGATAACTTTCGTCATCACGCCGCCCATAGTCTCAATACCTAATGATAATGGCGTAACGTCTAATAATAGAACGTCAGTTACATCACCAGAAAGAACACCCGCTTGAATTGCTGCGCCTGCGGCTACTGCTTCATCAGGGTTAACGTCTTTACGTGGTTCTTTACCGAAGAAATCAGTTACTGCGGCTTGTACCATTGGCATACGTGATTGACCACCAACTAAGATAACATCGTTGATGTCACTTACTGATAAGTCTGCATCTTTAAGTGCTTGCTTAAGCGGCTCTAAAGTTGCTTTAACCATGTCTTCAACTAATGACTCTAACTTAGCACGTGTTACTTTGATGTTCATGTGCTTAGGGCCACTTGCATCTGCAGTGATGTAAGGTAAGTTAACATCAGTTTGTTGTGCAGAAGAAAGTTCACATTTCGCTTTTTCAGCCGCTTCTTTCAAACGTTGCATAGCTAATGGATCAGTTGTTAAATCCATGCCTTGATCTTTCTTGAATTCAGCTACTAGGTAGTTGATTAAACGGTTATCAAAATCTTCACCACCTAAGTGAGTGTCACCGTTAGTCGCAAGTACTTCAAACGTGTGCTCGCCTTCAACTTCATCAATTTCGATGATAGAGATATCAAATGTACCACCACCTAAATCGTATACTGCAACAACTTTGTCGCCTTCTTGCTTGTCCATGCCGTAAGCAAGGGCAGCAGCAGTTGGCTCGTTGATAATACGTTTAACATCAAGACCAGCAATACGACCAGCATCTTTAGTTGCTTGACGTTGTGAATCGTTGAAGTAAGCAGGAACAGTAATTACTGCTTCAGTAACACCTTCACCTAAGTAGTCTTCTGCTGTTTTCTTCATTTTAGCTAAAACTTCAGCTGAAACTTGTGGTGGAGCAACGTTTTTATCACGTGCTGTAACCCAAGCATCACCGTTATCAGCTTTAACAATACCAAATGGCATGATGCTGATATCACGTTGAACTTCTTTGTCTTCAAAACGACGACCGATTAAACGCTTAATTGCGAATAATGTATTTGTCGGGTTTGTAACTGATTGACGCTTAGCAGGTTGACCTACTAAAGTTTCGCCTTCTTCTGTGTATGCAATAATTGAAGGAGTTGTACGATCGCCTTCTGCATTTTCAATTACACGTGCTGTGCCGCCATCTAGAACAGCAACACAAGAGTTTGTTGTCCCTAGGTCAATACCAATAATTTTGCCCATCTTGAGGATCTCCGAATACTTATATGTTAAAAATAAAGATTAAATCTTTCGATGAACAGTTAGTGGGGGCAGGAAAAAGTCTTTTCAACTATTTTTATCGAAAAAAACTAAAAAATGTTAAATTTTATTTCCTCTGCTTTTTATTACTGCCAACGAAGCATTTAACCGTTTAATTATCAATCAACGAAAAGACATAAAAAAACCAGACACTTGTCTGGTTTTTAGCTTTCATTTAAGAAACTATTTGAGCATTGGCTACAAAATGATTTTCAAAATAAAAATTAAGCTGTTGTATCAACGCTTGGTTTAGCTTTTGACACCATAACCATTGCAGGGCGAATTAAACGACCGTTTAGTTCATAACCTTTTTGCATTACCGCAATAACGGTATTAGCGGCAACGCCTTCAACTTCCTGCATAGACATTGCTTGATGTAACTCAGGATTAAATGGCTGATCTTGTGGATCAATAGCTTTAATCGCAAATTTTTCTAACGAAGATAGTAAACCTTGATAAGTTAATTCAATACCTTCAATGATGCCTTTATTGCTTTCATCATCTTTATCAATGTTTTGCAATGCACGTTCTAAGTTATCTACAGTCACTAACATTTCGCTAGCAAACTTTTCTAAAGCGAACTTACGCGCTTTTTCAACATCTTGTGCTGAACGGCGACGAACATTATCAACTTCAGCTTTGGCGCGAACAACCGAATCTTTTTGATCTGCTACTGTAGACTTAGCGGCCGCTAATGAAAGCTCAAGCTCGTTAATTTTTTCTTGCTCTTCGCTAACAGCTTCATGAGCATGCTCATGTTGCACTTCAACTTGCTCTTCAGCTTGTTCAATAATTTCTGCTGCTAATTCATCTGCTGCAATTTCTTCAGCACTCTTATTTTCTGTTGACTCGTTAGTCATGAAAAACTCCAAAGTATCTTTAATTTTCAAAGTTGGTAAAACACAATACCGCTAATTATGGGGGCTTGTTTTTATGATTCAAGCACAAAAGTGAATCATTTAAAAAAAAGTCAACTTTACAAGCGAGTGAAATAGCGCGAAACTGCGGTTAGTTGCCTATTTTATTACGGTTTATCTCAAGAATGAGTAAATTATACAAAACGGTTGGACTAATTGGTAAACCTAATCACGACGGTGCCAGTTCAACCATAGAAACCTTACATCAGTATTTGTCTCAGCAAGGTTATCAAGTGCTGATAGAAAGCTCAGTAGCACCTTCAATAAATATTGAAAATGTTGCGGTTGCTTCTCTAACCGACATTGGCCAGCAAGCTGACTTAGCAATTGTGGTTGGCGGTGACGGCTATATGCTTGGCGCGGCTCGCGTACTCTCTTGTTACAACATTGGCGTTTTAGGCGTTAACCGAGGAAATTTAGGTTTCCTAACTGATTTATCACCCGATGATTTAACCGCACCACTTAATGCAATCTTAAATGGTGAGTCACGTTCTGAGCAACGCTTTATTATTGAAGCTGAAGTCTATCGTCATGGCAAACTAAAAAGTTCCAATAGCGCGGTAAACGAAGCCGTATTGCATGCGGGTAAAGTGGCAAACATGATTGAATTTGAAGTCTACATTGATGGTAGCTTTATGTTCAGCCAGCGATCTGATGGTTTAATTGTGTCAACACCTACTGGCTCAACTGCTTACTCAATGTCAGCAGGCGGCCCTATTTTAACGCCAAATTTAAACGCCCTTTCACTGGTTCCAATGTTTCCACATACACTAACCAGTAGACCAATTGTGGTTGACGGTAACAGCGAAATAAAGCTCAAGCTTGCCAACGAAAACTATGAAAACTTACAAGTAAGTTGTGACGGTCACGTAATTTTAGCGGTAATGCCAGGTGATGAAGTTATCATTAAAAAAAGTGAAAATACTTTACGTTTAATACACCCACTTGATCACGACTACTTTAATGTATTACGAAACAAGTTAAGTTGGGGTAATAAGCTCTACTAATTTTAACTGCCCTGCAGCCCTTTAAAGTGGGTAATTCAAAATAAAATTGCAAACATAGCTTGAATAAAAACCAGATACTGTATAAATTAACAGTATCTGGTTTTTTGGTTATTAATACGACACTTTATTACAATACAATTACGATAAAGTTAGTGAGGCGACTATGTTACTGCAACTCAACATTCAAAACTTTGCCATTGTGCGTTCACTCGACATTGACTGGCAACAAGGTATGACAACTATCACTGGCGAAACTGGCGCAGGTAAATCAATCGCTATTGATGCCTTAGGACTGTGTTTGGGTGATAGAGCAGTAACCAATGTTGTACGTCCAAACTGTGCCAAAGCTGAACTGGCGGCAACATTCGACACCACTAAAAATAAACCAGCACAAAAATGGCTGAAGAAGAATGACATGTTAGTCGATAACGAATGTATTCTTCGCCGAGTTATTTCTGCCGAAGGACGTTCAAAATCATACATTAATGGCAGCCAAGTACCTTTAGTACAACTAAAAGAAATTGGCCAATTACTGATTAACATTCACGGACAACATGACCACCAGCTTATCGTTAAAGCCAATGAGCAACGTAACATACTCGACGCTTACGCCAGCCACCAACATTTACTCGACGACGTGAAATTTTACTATCATCAATGGCGTGAACTTAGCCAAGAAGCTAAGCAACTACAAGAAAGTAAAATACAACGTGAAGCAAAGCAGCAACTATTACAGTATCAAGTTAACGAGCTTAATGAGTTTTCATTGCAGCATAATGAATTCGAAAGTTTAGAAGTTGATTACAAACGTCAAAGTAATGGTCAGCATATTCTTAACGAAACACTCGTTGCCGCACAGCTGTTATCTGAAAATGAGCAGTCTAACGTTGTTGATGGTTTACGCCAAAGTACAGAACAAATTTCCTCATTAAGTCATTACGACCCAGTACTTAAAGCTATTGCCGAACAACTTAATGAAGCGCTTATTCAAATTGAAGACGCCAGCCAAGAAGTCAAACACTATTACGAAAGCTTAGAGCTTGACCCACAAGCTTACACATTAATTGAAGAGCGTTATTCAACTGCTGTGCAGCTAGCGAAAAAGCATCAAGTTGCACCAGAAAAACTAGCTGACTTTCATCAACAACTATTACAAGAGTTACAATTATTTAGCTCTGATGAAACTCGTTTAGAACAAATTAATGATGATATTGAAGCCGCGAAGCAAAAATATCATGACTCAGCACTTACGTTATCAACCTCACGAACCAAAGCAGCCAAAAAACTTAGCAAGTTGATCACTAATAGCATGGGTGAACTGAACATGCAGCATGGCAAGTTCTTAATCGACGTTAGCCAGAGTAAAGATCAAAGCTTATCAGTCAACGGCCTTGATAACGTAAGTTACCTTGCTAGCTTAAACCCAGGGCAAGCACTTGAAGCAATGAATAAAGTAGCCTCAGGTGGTGAACTTTCACGCATTAGTTTAGCCATGCAGGTGATATTGGCTGACAAAGTCATTACGCCAAGTTTAATATTTGATGAAGTTGATGTTGGTATTAGTGGCCCCACCGCAGCAATGGTTGGTAAAAAACTACAACAGCTAGCTAAAAATACCCAAGTAATTTGTGTAACTCATTTACCGCAAGTTGCCAGTAAAGGTCATCAGCAGTTATTTGTTGCTAAATTAACTGACGGAGAACACACAGAAACCACAGTAACGGAACTTTCTAGCAATGGCCGCGTCCAAGAAATTGCCCGTTTACTTGCCGGTGATAAAATTACCGAAAATAGTCTGGCTAACGCACAAGAATTACTTGCGGGATAAAGCGAATACTTTCAAGCGGACAAAATAAACTAAAAATTATTTTGTATCTCGTAGTCCGCTTCGCTATTATCCCCGTTCAAACTAAAAAGGATAATGTATTTACCATGTTGTTTAGAGTATTAGCGATTGTTATCGCCCTATCTGTTTCAGCCTGTTCTAGCTGGGTTTATCGCATCGATATTCCACAAGGAAACTACTTGGAACAAAAAGACATCGACAAGCTTCAAATTGCGATGACAAAAGAACAAGTTAAATTTGTTTTAGGCAGCCCTGTTCTTGAAGATACCTTTAGCAATGACGTTTGGCATTATGTTTATCGCTTTAAGTCGGGTAGAAGTGAAGAGTTCAATGCGAAAAAACAATTTACTATTACCTTTGAAGACAACAAAGTTGTAAAGGCTGAAGGTGATTTTGAATTACCAGAAAGCTACTTTGTTCCTATGGTTAACTAGTATTTAAGTACATTGGAGATTATCGTCTCCTATGAACATAAAAAGCATGCCCATGGCATGCTTTTTTGTTTTTAAAACACTAGCTTTTAAAAAGGTTTATTAACCTTCACCAGCTTTACTTCGACGTGGGTCAACTCGCCCGCCGGTAATTTTATCCGCCCGCCCTTCTTCTTTAGCTTTTTCAGCACGACGTTTACGCACTTCTTTCGGATCAGCCAATAAAGGACGATAGATTTCTATGCGATCTAAATCTTTAACAATATCTTTTAGTTTTGCAGCTCGGTTCCAAATTCCAACATTGTTAACAGTTAAGTCGATTTCTGGAAACTCTTCAATAATACCTGACGCCATTATTGCTTGCTCAATGGTCGTGTTTTCATCAACTTCAATGTTGATAATTTCTTGTCTTTTCGGTGTACCGTAAACAACCTCGATATCACATTTATTAGCAACCAAATCTAAGTTGCTTGGCTCTTCATTGCCAGAAACATCATTCATCACTTGTTCGCTCATACTTTATTAAACATCCATTAAAACGTAATTAAACTGTAGCTCTGACTATTAACCATAAACTTCTTTAGCGCGCATGGTAAAAGACTGCACCATATTATTGGCTAAATTATTAAACACCCGACCAAATGCTAAATCGAATACTTTATTAGAAAACTCATAATCTAAATTTAACTCTATTTTACAAGCATCTTCCGACAAGGCCTTTAATTGCCAACCACCAATAAGTTGCTTAAATGGTCCATCAACCAAACTCATTTTAACTTCTTGATTATTCACCAAAGTATTCTCAGTGGTAAACCATTTTTTAAGACCACCTTTAGACACTAATAACGCAGCGGTCATCGAATGTTCATCTTGGGCAATTATTTTACTATCACTACAATCAGGTAAAAACTTTGGGTAGGCAAGCACATCATTAATTAGATGATACATATCTTCTACACTGTGCATCACTAATGCACTACGGCTTATGTTTGGCATTCACCCTCCAATTCTCAATGGGCGCTATCATAGCAAATGTCTTTAAAAAACGCATTAATGTCAAAAATGATAAATAAGCCATTTAAATAGCAACAATTCTCCGTATAATATGGCCGATTGCTATTTTTGGTAGCAAACCAAAAATGGAATAATGGAAATATCATGGCAAAGAAAAAAAAATCAAACAGCAATACCATTGCTCTCAATAAAAAAGCACGTCATAACTACTCTTTAACCGATAAATTTGAAGGTGGCATGAGCTTGCAGGGTTGGGAAATAAAATCAATCCGAAGTGGTAAAGTCAATATCTCTGACTGTTACGTGCATATCAAAAACGGCGAAGCCTATTTACTTGGCGCTGAAATAACGCCGCTAAATGCTGCATCTAGTCATGTGGTATGTGATCCTAACCGTGACCGAAAATTACTATTAAACCGTCGTGAATTGGAGAAAATCATAGCCTCTGTTGAGCGTGATGGTTATTCCCTAATTGCCACCGCCATGTATTGGAAAGCATGTTGGGTTAAATTAGAATTTCATTTGGGTAAAGGTAAGAAAGATCACGATAAACGTTCTGATATTAAAGACCGTGAATGGGCCGTTGATAAAGGCCGTTTAATGAAAAATAAAAACCTAGATAGATAACTGGTTAAAAAATATCACGTTGTCTATTTAACCTAAGCGTTGTACAATGCGCTTTATAGGCTAATTTAGCTTATAGAAAAAAGAGTAAAACTTTGGGGCGGATCTAGGATTCGACAAGATTCATGAAACCCGAGGTGCATGCCCAGGGGCGGTTTGCCTGGTAAAAAGCCGCAAAACTATAATTGCTAACGACGAAACGTTCGCACTAGCCGCTTAAGGCTAGCCATCGCCTCATAAATTGTCCTGTTGTTTCGAGGATCGATGGTCACCCCAAATAGGATAGCGAGGGAAGCACGCTTAAGGCTGAACCGCGAAGTAGTATTAAGCTCACCATGACGAAGCCTGTCGATTGGCGTCTAATTGGTTAAATAAACAATCGACTAAGCATGTAGTACCAAGGATGTAGGCTTTTTGGACGGGGGTTCGATTCCCCCCCGCTCCACCAAAATAAAGACCGTTTTTAGTCCATTAGTTATACCTAGTAACTTTTAGATTTGGCCATAGTCTGGTAACTGACTATGAAAAGAAACCGCTTAATTGCGGTTTTTTTATGTCTGATGATCCATGAAAAAGAAAAGAAAAGAGTGTGGAGCTAACTATTCATCAGGCACAAAAAAACATCAATTATAACAATTGATGTTTTTAGGGTTTTATATTTAAACTATGAAAATACTATTTTTTAGTTCGACGGAATACCAAACCAACCATTCCTAATGCGAAAATAGCAAGTGTTGAAGGCTCTGGTACCGATTGTACATTTGTATTAGCAGTAAAAACAACTCGGTCCCAAGCTGTAGAACCATTTAAACCAGTTGCTGCTCCAGCTCGCCACCCACCAAAAACATCTGTAGCAACCGACGATGAGTTACTTGAGCGGTTTGTGTGCCATGATAATCTTTTATTCGCATTTACACTGCTAGTATCAGCTGAGGTTTGGTTAATTGTATCACCTAAACCTGCAAAGCCTAAAGAGTCGCCATTGATGTACCATTCAGCGCCATTTAATGATTTTGTTACATTATCAGCTGTATATGTAATGAAGTCACTCCATTTCACAGCCGCTAACAATGTTATTGTATCACTATCACCATTTATCGCGCCTAGCATAATGTAATCTTGATGGCCTGAAAACATATCATCTATGCTAATAGATGCAGAGTAATCACCACGATATAGCAAGTCCCATCCCCAAGTATTAGTGACGTCGTTATATGCAACGTTCTCTTGAACACCGTGTGGAATTATTCCAGCGTTAGACACATTACAAATCAATAAAAATACGGCAACGAATGTAGCTTTGAAAAATTTAAATCTCATACCTTTTCCATCCCTTTAAAACAATTAAAACAATTAAAACAGCAATTTACTGCAAGAAAAAGCAAATTTCATACCAAGCAAAAATAACCAGCATTTTCAAAGCCTTAAGTGGTGTTTACTTTACTGGTTTATAGTTATGACAAATAACCTGACACATTTAAACTCATCAACCAGATGGCAATATGTTGGCTTATATTAATGGAAGCGAATTAGCGAAGTAAAACGTTGCTACATGACTCCTTCGGTGATCTAGGTTGTACAGTAACAGTTGTCACGACTGCTTGCTATTGATTTGACTTAGTCAAGCAGAGAAATGTTAACAACGAAAAGTCCCCAATTAGTGCCCGTTAGAATTTAAATATAATATTAAACTCTAACGATACATAACATTAGGTTATTGATTAATAAATGCATGCTTTTTAATCGTATTATGTAAAGTCAATTCACTCACTCACCAAATAAAGACCTTTTAATCAATTAGTTATACCTGGTAGCTTTTAAATTTGGCCATAGTTTGACCACCAACTATGAAAAGAAACCGCTTAATTGCGGTTTTTTTATGTATGATGTTTTTTATAAACGACAAATATCTCATTGTTATAAGCCCCTATTTTGCATACAAAAACATTACAATAGAGCAATAAATACCAGTAAGATTAGTCATTTAGCCATTGATAAGTTAAATTTACTTCTTAGTAGCATGATAAACGTATCCGCGTCTTTCCCGTCAAAATCAATCTGAGTCGACACTATTACTTTTTAAAGTGTTATTAGAATTCAATAAAAATTCATCAATTTTTTTCATGATCTTTTCAGCGTTTGGATACGCTTTAGACATCTTAGCGTAGAGGTTATATTTAGATAGAGATGATTTTTCGATATTTGTTATCTGATATTTATCAATCACTCTCTGCGAAATTTTCTTATAAACTAAAAGGTATTCGTTTTCTCCTGAGACGAGCTTATCGAAGCCATCTTCATGGTCGACAACGGAAGTCACCTTATTAGCGTTTTTAACTAAGCTAGAGTAGTTGCCACCATAGGAATAGCTTGATATTAAAATGAGGTTTTTATTATTCAGGTCTGCTAACTTATCAACTCTTTTCGTACCAGCTTTCCAATATACTTCCAGTTCCATCACAAAGAGTGGTGTTTTGCTAACTAACGTTAATTCATTCTTAACTCTTGAGTTATTAAGTCCTGCCCATAAATCGACTTTTCTCTGCTCGATAAAATCAATAAGTCTTCTATGTGGCAAATGTAAAAATACGGCATCTTCGCCTACAGACCGCGTTATTTCACGAAAGGCGTCTATTAATAAGCCATTGGCTTTTTGACTAGTATCTTGATACGCCTAGGGCGGGACATCAACATAAGCAATTCTCAATTTGGCAGAAGAAAGCCACGGAAAGCAAAGTAACAAAAAAACGATCAAATATTTATATCTTACAACGCACTTTATTTATGTATTCTCACAAAATTAAAAACAAGCCCTAAATAATAATTGGTGTTTAGGCTCCTGATTCAAATCCGTTGAGATAAATCCATCGAGATATGTGTTCTACCATAACAGTTGTACGGGGTAGGTTGTAAAGTTTTAATTTGTTGGTGTGTAGGCAAATGATCTAAAAGTGGCCGTAACTGAAGGGATATTTACGCTGATTCAATTGAAATTAATGGAACCAGCGGAAAGTGTGAAGATATCTACAATGGTAACGGCAATAACCGTTGAAATTATTACCAGTTGCGATATTGAAAAAAAAAGTGCCTAAAAAGATTATTTAAATTAATTAACAATAACGCCTTACTAAGCAACACGAAATTGTTAACTAAATCGTGAGGAATTAGCACTATTTAAGTGTTTAGCGTGATCTTCCCAGCGCTTTCCAGAAGCCTCCCAGGGTAGAGCATTTTGTTTCCTTACTTTTCGTACTTTTCCATTTTGTATATGGTAAGTTTCCATGAGATCAAAAATACGCCTGCCATTTCTGTTAAACCTTATTAAAATAAGGACTAAAGGCTCAGCTACAGAGCCCCATTGTTCTATAACTGCCCTTAAATTGTCTTCATGGTATCGATTGTCTGAATAGGAAACAAAAACCGAAAACTGACAATTATTTCGAGTGCTATGGAGCTGCCTAACCTCATTAACTTTTTCTATAAATCTAGGCTCTTTCCATTCCCACTCTAAATTAGCTACAATATTTTCTGTATTGTCTTTAATTATTGCATCAGTTCGTCCACCACTTTCGAAATAAGTGAAGTAGCCTAGCAAGTCAGCTGTAGACCTTGTACAAATACCCAGATGAATAGTCCACTCAGCTCTCGAACCTGTTTCTTTTAACTCTTTAACGAGAGGAAAATCTCTATACCAAAAAGCATTAAAAATTGAGATAAAGTCTTTAGTAATAATCTTCATTGTAAATTAAACCACCAAAAGTGTTAACGCCTTGATAAGCGGCGTAAAAAATTTTGCTAAAATGAATAAGGAACGAACGCAAACCACTGTTTCACAGTCATTTAAGCAACTTGTTAGTCATTAATTTTGAGCCAATCATCAAATGTTTCTTTAGACACATTCGTTAATATTGCTGAAAATAACTCATGATCACTTAGATATAAACAATGCCTGATAATCGTGAAGGGATTTAGTTTTTCATTTGAACCTTCAATGCTCTCAAAATAATTTTTATAATCTTTAACTTTTGAAATAGTATCTTCCATATTTTTTTGGAATTGATTTTTTGTTATATTTATATTATTTAGTATTATTTCTGCGGTAAAACCATCAACTTTGCGCGCTTCGAACTCATAACCTTTAAAAAAATGGTTAGCTATTTTCAGAAAACCAAAAACGGTTAAAGGTTTATTACCATTTATTTTTTTCGATGGTAAATTAGGACCAGAAATACCTTCTTTCAATATTTCATCATCTTCTGAATCTTCCTCTTCTGCTTTTAATATCTCAGCATCAGTCGAGGTTCTTATTTCTCTAAACTCTCTATCTGCTAATTCAAATAACGCAGCTAGGGTGTTAATTCTTCTTTTAAGAGGAGTCGGAATTGATTTTTTGTATTTTATTTTATGGTCTAAGACACTCCATGAATCTTGAATAATTGTTCTTATTTGAATTTCGAAACTAAAATTGATAAATGCTTTGTATTCGGGCATATCTTTTCTAGCTTGACCTAGCTTGAGGTCTAGATGCAATCCTTTATAACCAAATGAATCTTCGGTACTTTCAATTTGAGAAATCTTATCTGTTATGTCAATTACTTCAAAATGCTCTCTTAAAGTATTCTGAATATTTTCAATATCATCCTCATATAGACAAACGACACGAAGACCTATTAAATCAGAGATATGATCTTTAATTGAGTATTCAGTATCGCTTCCTTCTAAAGATTTACGGTATTTAAGGTTAAATTTTCGTATACATTCTTCTTTATCTTTAACTCTACCTTCAATTTTAGATATAGCAATTCCTCCTGAATGAGTAAGAAGTGCGTTTATTAAAGTACAAAAAGAATTTGTAGCCCCCTCCATTAAACCTAAATTATCTGAATAAAACTCTCTGAAAAGATTTTTTTCTTTATCAAAATCTGAAGAGGCCATTTATACTCCTTTGATGACTAACACCTCACTAAGAGGCAAGTAATTGTTGGCTATAATCGCGAAGCAATGGCCAACAGCTAATTTTCCGTTTAAACAACTTTTTGAGCAATTGACTTACCAGCTTCTGGTTGTTTCTGGCCTATTTTTAACAAATTCATCTGCATATTCATTCAAGGCTTTAGATGCATCATCTTCATTATTTGATTCTGTAAGATAAATTGCTACGCAATTACCCCATGGTTCATTTATTTCAATCGAATCATAATAAGGTTCCTCAAAGTCTTCAGGATACATTTCATTATTTGGATCGTTGTTTAATAAATTTACAAATTCTCGAACATTTTGATGGCTAAAAAAGTCCAAGTTGTCTGGCGAACAATCTGTTGCGTAGCCTTTGCTCTGTATTTCTGACCTGATTTGATTTAATTGATTCTTAGATGGCATCTAAACTTCCTTACTGCATAACGCCTCGTTAAGAGACAATAAAATTGTTGGCTAAAATTAGCGACGAAGGAGCAAAAGCCAACTGTTTTTTGCCCTGCTGAAATGACTTGTTAGGCATCAAGGTCTCGGTACCGTTCCTACCCCTGAAATTTTCACTTCAAATCCCCGTTGTGAAAGACTTTCAAATGCCTTCGAAAGGTTTACTTTACTAAAAAATGGTAGGTTATCCTTCAAGGTTAACGAGTCCTCGCCAAGTATTAAGAATACGACTTCTACACCTTCACTTTTGAAATTATCTAACGGAACGGTATTCTGTAATCCATTACTCACGCGTTTGAGAACTGTTCTAGTTGCTTTTCTAAACTCTTTATCACCCAACAATATTTCTGCGGACACACTACCCTGAGCAAATAAGTGACTTAAACCAGCCGAACCACCTTTGCGATGTTTGACATGAATATACTGCTTGTTTGCCGTCATTAGATCACAAAGTTCAATGGAAGTTGTCGTTCTATTGCTTTTAATTAATTTTTTATCCAAAAGGTGATAAGAATGAGTATTTGCGGCCCTTTCATTGTAGTCACCTTCGGTTTCAATCTTATCTTTCGTCTTACCATTAACAACTTCACTCCATGTATAAACTTCAGGAAATGACAGGTTAGATGTAGGTATTTGTGAAAGCGTGGAATTTATTCTAGACATGAAATCAATAGCGATTTCGTACCATGCGCCTGCAAATAACACATATACTTTGTTGCCGATTTTATGCTCAAAGTATATGGATTTATATATTTGGTGCTCTGTTTCATTTTCATGGACATCATATACAAATAGTCTGTCTCTCTTTATTGAATCAACAGATACAGCTACTACATCAAGGTTCGCATAGTAGTCGTTAATATCAATTGTAGGGTTTATGATGTTTTTGGAGCGCGTAAAGCTAAACCCCCAAATAGAATCCCAATCAGCTAACTCAGGGATAGTGACACATAAATCAGGGCTTTTGGATTTTAATGCAATAACAAGCTGATCATCTAGGTTCGAAATTTCAGAAGATTCCTTAACCTTACGGATGTTATCTACCCATGAAAATTCACCTTTGTAAGAGTCATTGTTGTAATATTCTGAAAGCTTTGAGATTAAATCACTGATTTCATCAATGTTTAACTCTAAACCGAAAGAAAATACAGAATCGCCTCCTGAGATATTTTTTAAATTGACACCTGCTTTAGGTGAACCTGTTACTGCTCTCAACACATCTTTCGAAATATCAATCCCAAAGACGCCGACATCTGACTCTCTCGCAGCTTGAGACTTTTTTTGTACAGCTTGATCATCTAAAGTAAGAAGATCAACACTTCTCAAGCTATCGTGCTTTAAAGTGTTCAGTGCTGTTTTAATTCCAAAGTCATGTACAAAATACTTGGTATCTAAGAGAAAACGACCATAACCAAAAGTAAAAGCCATTGTATTGTCAGGTGTTTTGACAATTAATAACGCAGAACTGGATCTATTCGACAGCTCATCCAAATCTACACCTGTAACTTCTTCCGTAAAAGTAGTCCATTTAGGCTTTTTCTCCGTTGGAATTTTTACGAAAAGATTCCCCTCTAGTTCATGTTGAGTATCAATATCATAGGTATTAACTTGAGCTGAACTCTTTAGAAATTCACTGACATCAAGGTCTTTATAGTCATCCTTTACAAGAAATGAATTTAGAAAAAGATACGGCTTTTTATCATTACTACCCATTGCAGAATACTCCATATTTGATGCCTAACAGCTTATTATGAGGAAATAATCCTTGTTTAAATCAGGATAATTTCCTCTTCTTAAATTTATTCTCACATAGCAATACTGAAATACATTTTGTACTTAAATTAAATAGCTATACATATTTAGAACAACTTCGCGTAAAAACGAGAGTTGTTTCTTGGTAGTGGTTGAAGTAAGGAATTATTAAAAGTCCCGATATCAATTCGAAACACAGGGTACTTAACACTAAAAAAATTTCCATTACACGACATTACAAAGTGCTAATTTGGAGGCTAACTTTCTTTAACGGGTATGAAAGAAATCATCTGATTTCACTATTTTTGCTATTTCCAATGTCCGTTTTTTGTTCATTCTCAAATGCTTCTATTACTGATACTTCCCACTCTTTTAAATATTTAACCCGGTAGTTTGGATTAATTTTCTTTATTTCTAAATAGCGTTTTAATAGCTGTTTTTCATCGCTATATTTCGAAGTAAATAGCTTCTGTTTTTTCAAATTTCAACGCTTTAAATTCGGCAATTAAAACTACGATGATAAGCGTCCAAACTGCAACTTCCATTTGATATTACATCCATAAATAAAAATACAAATACTCAAAATATACAGTGACAAGGTAAAAGCCGAGTGAGCTTTGATAAACCATAATATCGGCTCGTCACTTTCAAAAATTTCTACCCTAACTCTATGAATAATCATATAGCTAATGGCGACTAAGAAATATATCAAATATGTCAATAATGTTGATCTAGAATGCTTTATCGAAAAGTTAATATAAAAGCTTACTGATACTAGGTTTATTTTCTTTTACATTTGTACAACTTATACATAACTTAGGCTAAAACAACCACATAATTCACAAGAGAAAGCTAGGCAATTTCATCCATAAAACCTCACGCCTTAATTAGCACGAAGTTAATAAATAAATCATGGTTTTATACTGACAATTTTCTCGAACGAACAACTGAGTTGAATTTATTAAAATAAGCTAAAACTCTAAGTATTAGTCTAAGCTTTCAAAATACTGTCTGATCGCTTTTTCTGACTTGCCAACGGCGATAACTGCCGCGCGTAAATCACCTTCGTTGCAGCCAAAGGATTTACACCAATTGGCAATTTCTTTTGGGTCATCTATATCAACTTGTTGGTTATCTTCAGGACTTCTGCGTGTTTTATCATCTGACATGCTTACACTCCCATTAAACGAAGCTACTTCACGTTAATTATTACAACCATTTTTCGCACAACTGACCGGTTGCGATGAGAATATCCAGTGGTCAGATTGGCTTTTGGTATTAGTACCACAACCTGTTGTGCCATCTTTCTTGCCTTTATGGACAATTCCGCTCGGTAAGTGTTTCAGCTTCATGATTAATTCCTACAACTTTTGAGTTTTTGCCCAAAATAAAAACTATAGCTAGTTTGGCTAAAAAAGAACATTACACGACATTACACGGATATTACCGTTGATAATATTAAGGAATTTATTGCTAATAATGAGGGAGTAAAATCTGACTTGGTATTACAAATTTTGGCAAAGAAAAAATTACTTTATCAAATAAAAAATTCCGTTAAAGAATAAAAATAAGCAATTGTTAAATGATAGTTTTATTTGCTGAATAAAAGCTGAAATTTAGTTTTTTAAACGGTAATTAATCGCGTGTAATTGCCTGTCATGGCGCAAGCTAGCGGCACGTTTTAACTTTCTGTTCGTATTAAGTGAGCTCATACCGAGCCTCACGAAAATGAATAGGAAGTCCCTCATGAAAACATATTTAAAAGCACTTACTTTGTTATTAGTTTTATCTGGCAGCGCTTATTTACCTAACGTGTATGCTGCAAATTCAACAGCAATGTTACTTACCATTGCTGAAACTTCGCCAGCATTAATGGAACGATTAGACACTATTGCGCTAACGGATACCGCGCTACTTAATGATTTATTAATCATGGCTGATTCTGACCCTGCTCAACTTGAGCGACTGCTTGATTTACATGCAGCAGACCCAGCAACTTTTCAGCAATTACTCGGCATTGTTGCAGCAGAAAATAGTGACGAAGGAAATGCATCGTTATTGGGAACAATTAGTGATGGCGGTATTATTAGGAACTAGCTTTTAGTTTAAATGCACAACGAGAAGCATTGTCGTATTGCTGCATTAGCTGACGAAATAGCTTCTCTTCACATAAGCTATCAAACCAAGGAAGGTTAAAAAACACTACGCCGATGTTATTTTCTAATGCTAGTTTTGCATAATGAATAGCAGACGTTTTTTCATTCAGCAGACTATAAACTACGGTAGAGGCGTAGGATACTTCACTATTTTTTGGCGCTAAAAGCTGAGCTTTATTTAGCGTTTCTATCGCAAGGCTTTGCTGATTTAACTGCCCGTACGCTTGCGCTAAGTTAGTGAGGTATTTCACCTCGTTTTTGCCTATTAAAATGTCGATAACTTCTTGGTAATGAGATTTAGCTAACTCTTTATCACCTACTATCATTTCTATATCAGCCAAATTTAATAAGTTAAATGGCTGCTTAGGGTTAATTGCTAGCGCTTTTTGAGCAAATTCTAATGACTTATCGTATTGTTTGTTAAATGCATAGGCCAAACTTAGGTTGGTTAAGTCTCTGCTTGAACTTCGGCCTTGCACAAGTTTTTTATATTTCTCAATAGCTAAACTTAACCGCCCCTGCAACAGCCAAATATTCGCTTGTAATTGATTAGCACCATGATGATTAGGAACCGTTTCTAGCATTTTATTCAATGCGCTTTCGGCTTCAACTAAATTACCTAAACGCCAATAACTGAAGGCAGTATTGTAAAGTAGATTAGTACTAGGACGTAAGTTAAAAGCACGTTTATAAGACAGCGCAGCTTGTTCATATTGTCCGTTACCGAAAAACATGTAAGCTTCTAGTTCTAAAATGGTTAAGGCGTCAGCGCCACGATTTTTCGCCTCAATAATTTGCTTGTTAGCTAAATCAGTATCTCCCATGTCTGAGGCCAGCCAGAAACGGTCAACCGCTTCATAAGTACTGTATTTATATTCTGGCGGTGCATTGTTGAGTACAGTGTTTAAGCGCTTAAAATAACTTTGATCTTTTGAGTCTATATATAAGTTAAGTGCGGTATCGCGATATAAGCTGTATGCGGCATATAAATACGGTGAATTCGTTAAAATAGCAGCGAGTTTAGCTAAGCTTGCTTCGTTGTAATTACCACTATGATGTATTTCGCTATAAAGCTTAATGTAACGTCGGTAATCATCTTTATTTATTGGTCGTTGTACTAACCCTGCCTGATTAACTTCTGGGTGTTCTGGGTATAACGCGGCAAATTGCGTTTGGCTTGTGCTATAAATTCCATTAAAGTTTTCGACCGATGTTAACCAACTTTTCTCTGCTTTTACCACTAACTTGTTATTGCTCTCGGCATTAGTCACCAAACGAGAAAAGCTAACTTTACAACGGGTATTGTCACATTTAAGTGATGTTGAAAGAATATCGCTAGCCCCTAGCGCTTGCTGCAATTTAGTCAAATCATTCGGGTAGGCTTTAATAATGGCATTGGTTTCTCGTTGCGATATTAAGTACATATTTTTGGTGTTAACTACTGCTTGTCGTATCGCATCTTCAACGGCTGATAATACTAAACTTTGCTGCATGGGCGCTATAAGCGAATTTTCAGTAATTGTTGGCCTTAAAACAACTACGTGTTTAGTTTCTACACTAGGCCTTTGGTAGAACCAAAACGTTGCTATTATGGCGAAAATCAACGCAGCAATGTTTACAGCATATTTAAATAATTTAGCTTTGGGCTTATCTGTACTTTTTACCTCTATATTAGTTTGTCTTGCTTTAGCTTTTTCTGCGTTAGTTTCAATATCAGCAATTACTGACTTTTCAGCAGCTAATTGTGAAATAGGTACTGTGTGTTCTTCGGCTATTTGCGCTTGTTGCATTGCCTGTTGAATATGCTTTAAGCGGTGTTCAATTTCACTTGCCGTTAATGTGCGTTCTTCTAACGGCTTAATTAACATCTCCATTAACAAGTCTGTTAACGAACTTGGCGCATCAAGTAATAGGTTTTTTGCATGTTCGGGGGTCTGTTGGCATATATTTTCAGCCACTTTGGTCGCCGCACCATTGCCAAAGGGGTGGCTACCAACAATAAGTTGATAAGCGATAATCCCTAATGAAAATATATCACTTCGATAATCAAGTGCTTGTTGGTTAATTTGCTCCGGCGACATAAATTGCAAACAGCCATATAAGCACGGCTGATTATTTTCAATGTTGTTATTACTTGTTGTTGCTTGGGCTGAGTTTGTTGTTAAACAGGCAATGCCAAAATCGGTAATTTTTACCTGCCCTTGGTCATCAACTAATATGTTGCTGGGCTTTAAATCACAATGCACAACATTGTTGCTATGGGCATGAGCAAGCCCTGCCGATAACTGGCGCAAAAGTGCTAATTTTTGTATTAGTGTTAAATGATTTTCTTGCTGAAATTGCGTTAAGGTTTTACTTTTGAAGTATTCCATAACCAATGAAACTTGGTTGCTTTCATCAATAATATTATATATTTGGATAATATTATTATGATTAACACGCGCCAATAAACGTGCCTCATTTAACGCAAGGTTTACCTTTTCATCTTGGGGTTGGTAAGTAAGCGCTTTAATCGCTACATAACGCTGTAATTGGTTGTCGTGGGCCAAGTACACTTTGCCCATGCCGCCTTCACCTAATAACTTTTCGCGCGTATATTGAGGAAACTTATCAGCCATGCATTACCGTAAGTGAAACTTTGTCTTGCCCTTGATTGACGATTAGCTCGTTACCTTTGTAAATTCGGTAATAACTGCCGGCAAAACGTATTTTTTTGCCTTTTCGCTCAATGAGTTCATCACCATCACAAGCACCTTTAAATACTTCTCTAAATTGCTTTTTAGCGCGGCAAACTTGCGTATTGAAAAGTGTAATATCGTAACCCAACTCTTTAGCAATAATTTCTGGCAATATCCAACCTTGGCTGTCTGCTTCTACGCCTTTTCTGGCGTCGCTGTCTTTATGTCTAGCCAAGCTTAGCGTTAAGTAGTGATGTGCTTTGTCTGACAATGACAATTTTTCTTCGTCAGTTATCAAGTTTAGCTCTGTCGTTTCTTCATCACGACTTAAATTAAAACGATATTTTATTTGGCTCGCAAGTAGCTTTGGTGTAGCAAGCGGTAAGGTGTTTTCACTTTCGTTATTCAGCTTAAGCTGCCAATTTTTGTTATCAAAAAATAAGCTATCTGAATTTTCTACCGGATACGCACGGCCATCGCTATCGATTAGGTGTTCTTTGTACCATTGCCCTTTACTGTGAACATAAAACAAGGCTATTTCTGCTTGTTCTTCTGACGGCAATATATTGAAGTCTGAAAGTATTATTGGGTTATCTGCAGAGGTGTTATCCGCTGAGGTGTTTCCTGATGACTCAACCGCAAGTAGCATATTTTCTGGACCGGTTAAATCTTTCACCAATAAGCCATGAGTATTGGCTTGTCCGAAGAAAACATTGTCGTCAACTTGAAGTTTGTGTGGTTGGTCTTTTAGTAGCTTATAGCTGTTTACCCAAGTGCCATTTGTACTTAGGTCGCGAATAAACCATTGTTTATCTTTCCATTCAATGATGGCATGCGTTCTCGATATTTCAGGAGAATTGATCACCATGTCAACATTGGTGTTAGAACGGCCAATACAATGATATGCATTTAAATAGCTTAATGCTTGTTGTTGATTTTCAAAGTTTAAAATTGCTGCCATATAATTATTCTTGGTTCGCTTTCGCCGCTATTTTACCATAATAATGCATTAGAAAATTAATTGCATATAAATGAAAATAGCCCGCTATTGTGTATGATAAATATCATTAAAATATTCTATTTCACATATTTTAAAGCTTATTACTAAGAATACACGCATCTTACTGTTACTGCTTTGTAATGCACACATTTGTTCAATAAAAATTGCGAAAACCTATTTTAAATATTTGTATGGCGAAAAAATAAAGGCGCTAAATAGCGCCTTTATTTTAAAACTACTGAGCAATTTAACTTGTTACGCTAACTTTAAAATAGCCAATTTGCTCTTTTAAATTGTTGGCCAATGCGTCAAGCGTAAGGGCAACGTTATTGTTTTTTTCTAATGAATTGGTTGAAGAATCTGCCATATCAGCAACACTTTTCATACCTTCGTAGAGTTCATCAATAGCTACTATTTGTTCTTTTGATGCTTCTACAACTTGCCGTACATTTAGCAAAGAGTTATTCGCTTGGTTTTCAATTTCTTTAAGTAGCTCAGCTGAGTCAACACCTAGGGCGAGCCCTTTCTCAATTTTAGGTAATGTTGATTCCATAGCTACTACTGAACCTGCCGTTTCTTTGGTAATTTCGGTTAACATGGCTTCAATTTCTGAGGTGGCAGAGCCAGTACTTTGCGCTAAGGTTCTTACTTCATCTGCAACAACAGCAAAACCTCGACCTGATTCTCCCGCCCTAGCGGCTTCAATAGCTGCGTTTAACGCTAACAAGTTGGTTTGGTCAGATATGCCGCTGATCACTGAAATAATGCCACCGATATCTTTAGTGCGCTGCTCAAGCTTTTGCAGTTTTTCTAATGCGCTGCTAACAGTGGTTAATACCTTTTCAATTTCTTCGGCTGTGGCATTAACCGATTGGCTACCTGATGTACAAGAGCTTAACGTTTGTGATGAGTTTTCTTCAGTTTGCACTAATAATTCAGACACTGTGTAGGTTTTATCACGCATGTCGTTTAAATTATCAGTAGCGAGCGCTGTGTATTCACGTTGTTGCTGCACTAAGGCAAGCACGTCAGCAGAGCCCGTTGAAACAATATCTATTTGGCCATTAATTTCTTTTGATGCGTCGGCGATATTTGTTACTGTTGAGCTTAATTGATTTTGAGTTTTCTTTAACGAGAACAACACGCTGTTTTCATAACGAACTTCTATACTTTGTGTTAAGTCACCTTCAGCAACTTTTGACAATAAACTGGCTACTTCGCTAGGCTCACCATCAAGTGAAACTCTCAAACCTTTGGCAATACGGTAAACAATAAAACCGCTGATCAAAAATGCAATGCCCGTTAGCGCTAGCATAACACCTTCAAAACTTGCTGCAGTTTCTCGTACCATTTTTGTTGCTTGCTGATTTTCAACTTCTTGATAGTCAATAAATTGATTAATTGCCGCCAACCATTCAACAAAAGCAGGTCTAACGGAGTTCAATAATAGCCGCTCAGCTTGTTGTTTATCACCTTGTTGCATTTTGTTGATAACTTGCTTAACCAAAGGCATAGTTTTACTTTCAATGCGCTTAATTAAAGTAAGAATATTTTCTTCACTTGAAGACGAGCCTTCAATCATTAATTGGTCAAGCGGTACGCGTGATTCATTATAAAAAACTTCTAAACGGGAAATATCTTTTAAGGTACGCTGCAGCTCACTGTTTTCTTGCAGTAACACCACATCACGAATCGCAATTGCTCTGTCGTGCACACTGCCACGAAAATTTATCGCGTAGCGTTGTTTAACTGAGTTAATATCGGTGATAACTGTCATCGATTTATCAATGGCATTTACGCTATTGATACCAACAATAGTGATAACAATCATCATCATAATTACCGCACCAAAGCCAATGAGTAATCGAGTTTGCACTGTCGCGCGAGTAAAAAAACTTAACATAGTAAATAGCCTATAAAAGATATTGTAAATACAACATTGTCAGTAATAGACCATAACTAGTGCTATTGAATTTCAAATATTTATGTAAATAGTTTAATAGGCAAGAAAGGCGTTTTCGATGAAGAAAATTAGGCTTGTTTAATCAAGAACTCAATTACATCATCCATATCAAGGTCAAAATCAGAAGCTTTAACTCCTTTAACAATATAATCATCACTGTTTGAAAGGTCTAACTCTTCTGTTTCTTGATATTCATTTTCTTCACAATTAAAAAATAAGCGCACGCCAGGTCGTAAGGAGTCTGATTTATTCCTACGTTCAACTATCGCTACTCTATTTGAGCTTAATTGCACCAAAGAGCCTACTGGGTAGGCTCCTATCGCTTTGATGAACTCTTCAACAAGTTCAATATCAAGATGGTTATGATTATTCGCCAAGTTACGTAAAATGATAAATGCTTTGTAGTGGCAAGAGCCTTTTTTGTAGCACCTATCACTAGTCAACGCATCGAAGATATCGCAAATGCTCATCATGCGACAATATTTGCTAATTTTGTCGGCTTTAAGTTTAAACGGGTAACCATTCCCATCAAGTTTTTCATGATGATAAGCAGCTACTTCGTAACTTAACTGGCTTACGCCTTTAGTCTTCTTAAGAATATCAGCAGAGTGATTTGCATGAGTTTTCATAATGAAAAACTCTTCATCCGTTAACTTGCCAGGCTTATCAAGTATGCTGTCGGGCACTACTACTTTACCTACATCGTGTAAAAAGGCACCTAATGTCATTTGATAAACCGTTGCTTTATCTATCTTCAAATAACTTGCAAATATCGATAAATAAACAGACACCGAAGTTGAATGCTCAAGTAAGTATTCACTCTTGTTACGTATACTGACCAAACAAGATAAAGAGTCTACATTATTAAAAATAGAATCAACTGAACTACTTGTAACATCAATGATTGGCTCTAGATCAATATCGCATCCGTTCCTTACATCACTAAATGTTTTATTAAGCACTAATTTGGATTTAGTGATCACTTCTTTAACTGACTTTAAGTTCTCCGGTGTTAGTTCGTTTTCGGATAACGATGTTGAGGCTTTTTCAATAATCTCAGATGGGTTTTTAACTTCCGCTGCAATAGTTTTTTCATCATCAATTAGTACTGTTTTAACGCCCTTATCCGCAAGGTTATCAATTACAGCAGTACTTTTAATGTAACTAGGAGACTTCAATTTAAAATTATCACTTTGCTGTTTTATTTCAACAACATAATGACCAACTTTCAGTGAGGATAACTTTGTTTCTACAATCATATGATTTACATTACCCCTTTTGAATAAAGTTGTTTATATAATTCATATACAAATTTATAACATTTATCAAATATAAAAACATCCTTATTGATGTCGGTCATATTTTCTTTTTATCGATGCAATCGTTTATAAATAGGTTACTTTCTGCACAAAGTTGAAGTAAAGGATTTAAAGAGTAAATTTGGTATAAATGAGCAGCAGCGACTACGCAGCGAGAACTTTGCAATATTTAAATGTAGTGGCGAACACCTAAAGCACTTAACACTTAGCACTTAGTTGTGGATTGATTCACAAGTGATTGTTTGGTTTTAATGAGAAAAGGTCTGCTTCGATATGAATAAACTACGGTTTATAAAAAAACCGCATAATTGCGGTTTTTTATCTAGTTATTTATGCATTTATGAAGCTATCACTTGGGATTAATCGCCTTGATCATTAACAATTCTGTGCAAGTGATTAGTAGCATTTTTTTCGTTTGATTGATTCCATTCATCTAACAACAACTGATACTCAGCCATTTCTTGTGGTGTAGCCCTTTGACTGACTGCTTTATCTGTAAGAAAACTAAAACGATCTAATTTTGAATTGTGCATATTAAGCCCTCCTTGCTTATGTACAACTAACTATGAAACAAAATAGAAATTTTTCAAATGAAAAATGTAACAAGGTAAGTGTTTAATAAGCATCCTTCCATCAAACAACCTCCTGCTAATTGGCTATTATTTAACGTGTTTTTTGAGCCTAACTAATTAGTAACCACGCTTGCTAAAAAGTTTCACCAACCTTAAATTGTAAACTTTTGGTTACATCGAACTTTACATAATAATTAGAACTCTACATAGTAAATTCTCTGCAAAAGCAAGGCGTAGCTAGTATTTCGAATGGAGATGTCTATCAATACAGAATAAATACTTCGAACTCTAACTAATTAGCTCTGCGTTCTGGTAGAATGCGCCGCATATTAATAAATGTATAGCATAACTGGATTTCATGAAAAAGTTTATGGCTTAATATTGGAATACCGTTACACTAAAATAGTTGTGGGTAAAGATGACTGATCTGTTCACAATAACTTAAGTAAAGATTACTGCTCCCAGAACGAATTCCCTTACTAATTCCCAAAACCAACTTTAATAATATCACCTTGCGGCCCTGACATTTCACGCATGAAATATAACGCTTCTTCCCCGTCTGAACTAATATCAGAAAATTGTGACTTCGTTGGGAGCGAAATAATAGATGAAATACTCCCATTTAACACATTTACTTTCTGAACCTTATAGCCTCTATCCACACGCGATGCAATATACAGGTTATTATGTTTTATCAAAGCCTCGCCAATATTTAAGCCCTCTATAGAGTCAAGCGAAGTAAAGTTCAAAAGTTCTCCAGTTTCATTCAATGTTTTAAGGCCGAGATTCGTATAGTCGGCAAATGTAATAGAGTTAGTCACATTATTTTCATGTACAAACAAACCACCATTTTTTGCAATTGGTTTAGTTTTAGTCAAGTCTCTTGAGACTTCAAATAGGTTAATATTATCCGAGTATTCACTTAAATAAAGTATCTGTTTATTTACAGACCAACTTAAAGGGAATCTCAAGTTATCGGTTTTTATGTTGCTTTCTCGTGCTTTGCGCGTTAAATCGAAAACAGTTAAGTAGTTACTGTCCCGCTCGTAAGATATTGCAACTAATTGGTTATCTAGTGAGATCACTGGTGGGTGCATTTTCACAGCGTTTAGATGGGTTATTTGTTCGGCAATACTGGTATTAAACTTATAGAGCCATAAATCATACCCACCACCACGATTCGACACAAATAAGATACTATTTTGGTCATCTATAAACTTTGGGTAAAGCTCATTATATGGAGTGTTTATTGTTTCCATTGATAACGACTTCCCTTCCTTAAAAAGATAAATATCAGTATCAAATTGATAGGTTGAATAGAACAGGTTGCCTTGATGCAGCTTAGCCTGAACGATCTTCTGACCACCTGCAGAGGAGAGCAGTAACCTTTGATCATTATTCTCTAAATTAATTTTCCATATACCACTAGCTGATTTATTTTCTCCTGTGACCAACAAATTATGCTCATCAATCACATCAATATGGCTCACTCGCGTGAAATTACTTTGTATCTCTTGTATTTTGTTAGAGCCAACTTCAAGCCACATTAACTGGCCATTTTGACCAGAAATAAACATACGCTTTTCACTTAAACTAATCTCAAAAAATGAAATATTAGCCGGTAATAGAGAGCTTTTTTCTGACAAGTTATTAATGTTTCCAGTCACTAAGTCTATCGACTTTAAGTAGGTTAGAGGTTGCCCCCTTAAATTATGCTCCTCTGTAAAATAAAGTTTTTGCTTAGTTTTACTAACCCAATAAATAAAGCTTAATGATGTGTATAAATCGTCTTTTTTGCCCGCCAAATTTTGCCGCGTAATTGCATAATCATTTTGGCGTGCCTGAATATAAAGGAATGTATCCTCATTTAACCACTTTGGAGAGCGCTTTCGCGATTGACTGTCAGTAAGTTGTTTTGGCTTTTCTTGATCTTTACCTGTAAAAAACAACTGGCTACTATTGTTTGTAGTGTGCACATATATCAGTTTGTTGGTTTTTGGGTTAACGTTGAAGTGTCGCTCTAAACCAGCTTTACTTGTGACAGAAGAAACGTCTGATATATCGCCAGCATTTAGCTCATCCTTGCTTAATAAAAAAATCATCAATAAGGAAATTAAAGCTAAGGCAAAAATAAGTAATGCTATTGAGCTATATTTTCTATGTTTTACTTCCGCTTTAAAAAATTTTGGAGCAATAAGTAATCTATAACCCTTCGTAGGGATTGTCTCTATAAACTTTGGCTTTTTAGCATCATCACCTAAGACATTTCGAAGGTTAAAAATCAACCTAGCTACAGCTTCATCGCCTACTACGACCTCCCGCCATAAACTAGCCATAATTTCATCTTTCGAGACAACTCGCTCAGAATTTTTTGCAAGGTAACACATAAGCAACATAGTTTGAGGCTTAATACGTTTCTCTTGCTCATTGATAGTGACAGAGTTGCATTCTGGGTCAAATTTTACACGCCCAATACTAAAACTTTCTTTCAAAATTATGCACTCTAACCTGCTGTTATTAATAGAAATAAAAAAAGAATAAAAAAAACACTTTATAAGAATAGCGTTAAATCATACTCCATATCAAATTGATTGAAAACTAACTTGGAGATTACAATGAAAATTAGATCATTTCTAATATCAATTACTATTTTTGCCAGCCTTCCTACCGCAGCCTTGAGTCAGGATAACGTTTTAACACTTGAAATTATTGGTAAGGGTGAGATAAAAATTGAATCAAACGAAACCAGTTGCCTTGAAACATGCCAGCAGCCTATTGCAAATAACTCTGTTGTCTCATTAAGCTTTGAAGAAACCTCAGGATATAAATTTAGTAAATGGGGGCAAGATAGTTGTGATTCAGGTGAAGGGGTATTATTAAACTCGGATAAACAGGCGCTAATCACCCAAGAGTTTCGCCCAAAGGAAGTTGCCTTTGCCGATTTTAACAGCGATGGCTTGCAAGATATGGCGACAATTTCTTTGTTTAGTAGTCAATTAACTGTGAATATTTCCCAAGGTGATGGGCAATACCAGCAATCTCAAACATTTTCGGATTCCGATTACTCAAGCTCAATGGCAATTGTTGACTGGGAAGGAGATAATGACATCGATATTTTTGTAGTAGATTATCACTCTAATGTTATTTTTCCATATATGAACGATGGTAATGGAACCTTCACATTAGCTGATGTGATAGAGATAGGCAATGAACGTCCGTATTCTTTAGCGATAGCCGATATTAATCAGGACGGCTTGAATGATTTATTACTTGGGAGTTTTAATGCAAATATATTATCTGACAGTTTACGAGGCATTGTGCGCTCCATCACAAAACCCACCTTAAAATGGTATGTTAACCAAGGAAATAATCAATTTTCCCTTTACCAAGATATTCCAACTGAGGGGGCGTTTTTCAAGCTGGCAGTTGGAAAAATAAGCGGAAGCAGTCAATTGGATATAGTGGGTACGGCAATTAATTTGAACACAGTACTCAGCTATAGCTTAACGACCGGGGGGTATACTGAATCTTCCCTTTTCGTTGACAATTATGTTTACGGTTTGGCACTCGGAGACATTGATCAAAATGGTAAAACAGATATTTTGGTCACTTCCTATTATGGGCAAGCTGTAAGCCTGTTAACTCAGAATAATGACGGCGGCTTTGCTTCGAGCACAGTTTATCAATCTGACGATGGGCTAACTTCAGTTGCATTAACAGATATTGACTCAAATGGCATAGACGACGTTGTTTGGGGCGAGTTTGACAATAGAGTTATCAACTGGCTTTCAGCAGATAGTTTGACAAAGTGTATGATTAACATGAACTCAGATAGAACTGTGCAAGCTGAATTTATTGAAACTGCTTCTGACAATACTGACAACAGTAATAGCGCTCCCCAATTAGAGTCTTCCAAAGATAATTCTTCATCTGGAGGTAGCTTCGGTTTGTTAGGCTTTTTTGCTTTGGCAATTTATAGCTTTAGAAAAAGCCAAAATTAAAATTTGGCCTTAAAACGAGTTATTTAAATAGCTCGTTTTAAGCAATAATCCACTAGCACTTTGAATGATTTTAATTTAACGCTAAACAACATCTTTAATTAAGATTTTACTTCAAGTAGAGCTAACGCTTTAAAATACGTAGATACATAGCTATTTTATTAGTTATCAACTCCTTCTTCATAGATAAAGCCCCCCTTACTCATTGAATACTTCACACAAATTTTACGGTTAACGACATTAAGCTCTGCGATTGATTCCATTCATCTAACAACAACTGATACTCAGCCATTTCTTGTGGTGTCGCCCTTTGACTGACTGCTTTGTCTGTAAGAAAACTAAAACGATCTAATTTTGAATTAGTGCATATTAAGCCCTCCTTGCTTATGTACAACTAACTATGAAACAAAATAGAAATTTTTCAAATGAAAAATGTAACAAGGTAAGTGTTTAATAAGCATCCTTCCATCAAACAACCTCCTGCTACTTGGCTATTATTTAACGTATTTTTTGAGCCTAACTAATTAGTAACCACGCTTGCTAAAAAGTTTCACCAACCTTAAATTGTAAACTTTTGGTTACGTCGAACTTTACATAATAATTAGAACTCTACATAGTAACTTCTCTGCAAAAGCAAGGCGTAGCTAGTATTTCTAATGGAGATATCTATCAATACAGAATAAATACTTCGAACTCTAACTAATTAGCTCTGCGTTCTGGTAGAATGCGCCGCATATTAATAAATGTATTTACTTAACTGGATTTCATGAAAGAATTTATCATCATCGGCGCAGGACAATCAGGGCTATCAATCGCTTATAATTTATCCAAAGAAAATAAAGATTATCTGATTTTAGATGCTAATGAACATGTTGGAGCACCTTGGCTCAAGCGTTGGGATTCTTTAAAGTTATTTACCCCTACAGAATATAATCATCTTCCAGGGATGAAGTTTCCGTTTCCTAAAGGTTATTACCCTAATAAATATGAAGTAGCGGATTACTTAAAAAGTTATGTTGAGAAATTTTCAATTCCCATTGAGTTCAATAAAAAAGTAACCTCAATTAAAAAAGTTAATGGCATTTTTGAAATAAGCAGTGCAACGGGAAATTATCAGGCTAAGCAAGTTATTATTGCCACAGGCCCTTTCCATACACCTTTTACACCACCTTGCCACGCTGATATTGCCGATAATATTACCCAAATGCATAGCGAACACTATAAAAGCCCTGCCCAACTGCAAGAAGGCGATTGCTTAGTAGTTGGTGCTGGTGATTCTGGCGTACAAATTTTATCGGAAATAGCTGAAACTGGCCGTACTACTTACTTTTCAGGAACCGATAAAATAACCGCTATTCCCCAATCATTTTTAGGGAAAACGTTGTGGTGGTGGTTTACCAAAATTGGTTTCTTATCTGTTACTCGTGACAGCAAAATAGGCAAATGGTTAAGTAAAGGCGTGCAGCCTGTTATTGGTACCGATGTAAAATTACTATTGGCAAAAAAGAATGTCATTCATGTTGGTAGAACCTTGTCTGCCGATCAAACAAGTATAAAATTTCAAAAAGGTAGCATCGACAGTATTAAAAATATTGTGTGGGCTACAGGGTTTAAACCAAACTTTTTTTGGATTGAAAATATCACCTTTGATGAAATGAACTACCCGAGTAATCATCGCGGAGTAAGTAATGATGTTGATGGGTTATATTTTATTGGCCTACCTTGGTTATACACTAGAGGCTCGGCAACGTTAGGCGGTGTTTGGAAAGATGCCGAATATTTGATGAACTATATTCAAAGTAAGAACAAAGAGAATGTAGTTATTAATAACGTGGTTGATTTAGAAAAAGCATACTAGCTTTGCCAATAGCGTTAGTTATTTTAAAACAAGAGTGACTGTTATTTTGACCACCACTCTTGTTTTAATAAATTTCTATTACGCTACGCGATGTAAAGCACACACTTTGTTGCCAGATGGATCTCGAAGATAAGCAAGATATAAACTTCCAATAGTACCTTCGCGTACACCTGGTGCATCTTCACATGCAACGCCGCCATTTGCCGTACCAGCAGCATGCCATGCATTAGCTTGTTCTGGAGATGTTGCAGCAAAACCTATGGTACTGCCATTGCCATTGCAAGCTTCTTCACCATTAATAGGTTTGCTTAAAGCAAAAATACCGGTATCAGTAAAATAGAAACAACGGCCTTTTTCGTCCATAACACCTGGTTTGTGCCCTAGTTCACCTAAAATGGCATCATAAAATACTTTTGATGCCTGTACGTCGTTCGCGCCAATCATGATATGACTAAACATATAACTATCCTTTTCATTTAAGAATCATACAAAAAAGAACTAACCGATAAATCAGCTGTCAGCTCTAGTGAAAAACATACCAATTAGCATGCCCGATAAACAATGAATAACACAATAACAATTTGTACTAAATTAGGAGATTAAAATATTTTGAAAGTGCTAGCTCTCCTAAATATTTAACATAATTACAAAACCGCATATTTCACCGCTCACTTAACAACCAAAAATACCATAAATTTGATTAATTCGACTTTTTACTCTAATAATCCAATATTTAACTTGCAAATGATAATCACTCTCATTAACATTCCCCCCTTACAAAAATGCTCGCTGCATTTCACCTTAGAACAATAGTTAATAATTTGGAGATTAACATGAAGTACTCACCGCTGTTTTTAGCACTTTCTATGGCCATGCCACTAGCCCATGCTAACAGCAATTCGATAGAGGTTATCGAGGTTACCGGCAGTTACTTTAATGATTACAAAGTAGATGAAGCAAAAGGAGCTATGCGTACTGATGCCTCATTACTTGAGACTGCACAATCAGTAACGGTAATTCCAAGAACGATTGTTGAAGAACAATTGGCGACAACTTTAGGTGAAGTACTAACTAACGACGCTAGTTTGTCAGCGGGTTCAAAACAGCGTAACCGTGAAGTTTTTAACCTAAGAGGCTTTGAATTAAGCTCATCAAACGGTTATTTACGTGACGGACATCAGCATTGGTCGCATTACCAACAACCAATAGAAACATTAGAAAGCGTGGAAGTCATTAAAGGCCCTTCTAGTATTTTATATGGTCAATCAGGCCCTGGTGGCTTAGTTAATATGGTAACTAAGAAGCCAACAGCAAGAGCATTGTTTAACATCGGCGCAGATACTGACCAAGAAGGTTCAACTCGTTTCACTTTAGACGCGGGTGGTGCATTAAACGATGAAGAGTCTCTTAGATATCGTGCCAACTTGGTTAAGCAAGATGTTACTTATCAACGTGAATATCAAAATGGTGACCAACGTGAACGCGATCGTTTTCTAGGCGCTTTAGTTGTTGATTATGACGTATCAGATGATCTTTCTCTGCGAGTACATTATGACTACACCAATGATAAAGCAGGTTTGGATACTGGCGGTTGGTTAAATGAAGACGGCGATTTAATTGGCGACCGTAAAACTATTCGTGACATGTCATGGGCATTCACTGACATTGATGTGGAAAACTACGGCGCAGATATCAATTACAACATTAATAATAATTGGCAAGTAGCTATTGGTTATAACAAGCAAACATTTGAACGTGAACGCTTTGAGTCTGCCGCTAAAAAGCCATCTGGCTTTAACGAAGGTGATGAGTACACATCAAATCCATATGATCGTTTTGATGATTGGCAGTTCACCACTAAATTCATTGATTTTACGGGCGAATTCGAATTTGCAGGTGTTGAACACCAACTATTAATCGGCGCAAACTCTCTCGATTATTACTACGGTCAACTAAAAGTTAAAGCTTCATCAGTGACTTATTCTGCAGGTCAAAACGAACCAGTTAAACCTGATATTGACTATAGAGATGACGATACTTTATATACCAGCGAATATGACTACTACGGTGTTTACTTACAAGACTTAGTCACTTTAAATGATAACTGGCAAGTATCTTTCGGTGGCCGTTACGATAAACAAAACAAAGAAAGCGCCGATAGCGAATCATTTTCACCTAAGTTTGGCGTGCTTTATCACCCTTCAGAGCAAGCAACGGTTTATTACAGCTACACCGAGGGTTTTGAACCTCAAAGAAGTGAAACTTTAAACGATGAAGAAGACATTAACCATGGCATGAAACTAGATGCAATGGAGTCTAAGCAAAGTGAAATCGGTATTAAATGGCAGTTAGTCGATGACAGACTTTTATTAAGTGGTGCTATTTTTGATATCAGTAAAACAGGCAAGTTAATCAGTGAAGATATCGACCATCCTGACTTTGAATCTCGTACAACACAAGCAGGTGAACAACGCCATAAAGGTTTTGAGCTTGGCGCGCAAGGTGCGATAAACGATAAATTATTTATCATGTCTTCATTAATTAATATCGACGCAGAATATGAGAAAGACGAAAATTATCAAGGAAAAACACCTACCGATGTTCCTGAATGGTCTGCGGCCTTATGGTCTCGTTATGAACTCACCGATACGCTAGCTTTTAATGCTGGGGCATTTTATGAAGGTTCACGCTTTGCTGATAGCGCAAATACTATCAAAAAAGACAGTTACACTCGCATTGATGTTGGTGCAACATATCAAATGGATATAGACAACCATGAGCTTAACCTACGCTTTAACATCAATAATTTACTAGACAAGAAGTACCTTATTGGTGGTGGCACTAGTAGTGTAACAGCGGCTGATGGTATTAGCTTTCGTTTAGCAGCTCAGCTAGCGTTCTAGCTATAAGTATAAGGCACAGCATGCATTTTTTTGTGCGCTGTGCCCTTTTCAAGATCAACGCTATTAATCCTCAATAATTATTACCCAACAAGAAACCGCAGTAATGAAGCCATCAAAAAAAACGCTAAACCTAGCACGATTGATACATGTTTATGTTTCTATGGCCTTGCTAACTTTGCTGCTATTTTTCTCGGTTACAGGAATAACACTTAATCACCCGGAGTGGTTTAGAGATCACCAACCGCAAGTTATAGAAATAGAAGCCACCATTGAAGGCGTACAAAAACTCGCGTTAGAAAATGACGAAATTAGTAATCAGCAGCAGCAAAAAATCACCACTGAGCTAGAACAGACTTTAGCTATTTCATTAGCCAACGCTAACATCGAATTAATGTCTGGAGAATTGTTCTATAGCATCAAGCAAGCAGGTGAAAGTGCCAGCGTATCTGTTGACTTAGCTTCTGGAGAGGTATTTTTTGAACAAACTCATTACGGTTGGTGGGCAGTGCTAAATGATTTACATAAAGGCCGAAACACCAGCAACTTTTGGGGCTGGATAATTGATCTTTCTAGTCTACTTTTTATTATTTTCGCCATTACTGGCTTTATTTTAGCAATGCCACAAAAGCGCTTTCGCAGAACATTACTGCTCAGTATTGGCAGCACTATTTTTGCCCTATTTAGCATTATTTACTTAGCCTAAAGGAACATGACAAACCTGATGAATACTTTATTTTCACATCGCGCCATCAAAGTTATTTTATTGATTTTTTTCTTGCTATTGCTATCCGTTTCACAATCATCTCAAGCACATGGAAACAGTACAGGCACACTGGCAATAAAACTCGAACTTAAACAGCAACAAGGTGAATATCACCCACCTTATGTAGCGGCTTGGCTTGAAAACAACGACAGAAAATCAGTTCGCACACTGCTACTTTGGCGTAAAGAGCCTAAATGGTTAAAAGATATTCGTCGCTGGTGGCGAAACGTCGGCAGGAAAGATGCTGAATTAGTTGATGCAATTACCTCAGCGACTCATGCTGCTGGTAGTTTCCCACTTTCGTTCGAGCTTACCGATGATGAACAACACGCACTTACCGAAGGTGACTACACCCTTTACATCGAAGTTGTTCGTGAAAAAGGTGGTAGATCACTGCTTAAACAAAAGTTTTCTTTAAACAATCAAACTCAACAATTCACCTTAAAAGAAACCGCTGAAACTGGCGCAATTACTTTTACTGTTACCCCTTAGGAGCAAAAACATGAATTTTAAAAAAGCAACATTAGTGATGCTAGCCCTTGCCGTTAGTAGCCAAGTTAGCGCACATTCACGCTGGATATTACCAAGCCATTTCACACTTTCTTCAGAGCGTGGAGAGTGGGTAACATTAGACGCTACAGCGTCAAATGAAGTGTTTAATGTTGATAAAGCACTGAGTATCGACCCACTAAGCATTTTAACGCCATCGGGTAAAAAATCACGTCCTTCTTCAGCATATAAAGCTCATAGAAAATCAGTTGCTGATTATTTTGTCGAAGAAAGTGGCACATATAAAATTACCAATAATTCAACACCTAGTTACTTTTCAACTTACAAAGTAGGTGATAAACGCCACCGTGCTCGCGTAAATAAAATGGAATTAAAATCACTAGTTTCAGCAAACGCAACTAGCTTGCAAACAGCCTACGGCCTTACGCGAATTGAAAGCTACATCACCATGAACAATCCTACTGAGAACTATGCGATTGATGGGAAATTCTTAGAATTATTACCTAAAACACATCCATCAGAAGTGGTAGAAAATGAGCCCGCAACTTTCGTATTTACTTACAATGGCAAAGTGCAATCGGGCGTCGAAGTTGAAATCACCCGTGATGGTGCTCGTTACAGAAACAACCCAGAAACACTAACAATGAAAAGTAATAGCAAAGGCGAAATTACTTTTACCCCAATACATGCTGGCCGTTATTTACTGATTGCTGAGCATGAACAAGAAGCAAAAAACAAAACACTTGCTGACAAGGAACACGGCGGCGTATTCCTGACCTTTGAAGTACAACTACAATAGAATGTTTCTTTAAAATATAAGTATTGAAGGAAGGGCTACGGTAAAACGTGGCCCTTTTTGTTTATTGTTCATCACATTCATTGTTATGATATCACCTCAACCTTAATTGAGGTTCAAGCTCATTATGAATAAAATTAAAACAGATCTTTCCATTGGCGAAGTGTCAAAACGCAGCGGTGTTGCTATTTCTTCAATTCATTTTTATGAGAACAAAGGACTCATTTGTTCGCATCGAAATTCTAGCAATCATCGCCGCTTTTCTCGTGATGTTTTACGAAAAATATCAGTAATAAAAATTGCTCAAAAGTCTGGGGTTCAGCTAAAAGAAATTAAAGAAGCGTTAGCAACTATTCCAGATAATAAAACCGTAACCCTTGATGATTGGAGCCGACTTTCAAAGCAATGGCACAATCAACTGGACGAACGCATCAACCAACTTATTGCCTTGCGCGATAATCTTGATAGCTGTATTGGTTGTGGTTGTTTATCAATTGACCGTTGCAGATTGGCCAACCCGTATGACACATTAGGCGACTTAGGCCCCGGCCCTCACCTCAAACCGGATGGTGTTGAATACGAAGTTCCGTCATCAAAAGATGATACGTGTTTAAAAAAAGGTCGTTAGAACTCACTATATTAAACGGAAAAATCGCAGTTTATTTTTATTGCTAGCATTGTATTTAAAGTCGGCATTCAATAATAAAACTTGTTTGCGAGCTTAAAAAAGCATTAAATTTTAGTTAGATAGTACAATTGCAACCGTTGGTTGACAAATTAACAACTTGACTTGCTAGTTTGCAACTAACTGATTTCCTAAGATTGCAGCTCAAAAATTAACAAAGGAAAACCCTTATGATATTAGCAGACAAAATTATCAGATTAAGGAAACAGCTGGGCTGGTCACAGGAAGAGCTGGCAGAAAAAATGAATATTTCTCGACAGTCAGTATCTAAATGGGAAAGTACGAATAGCATTCCTGATTTAAATAGAATAATTAAGCTAGCTGAAATTTTTGACGTTTCTACTGACTTTTTATTAAAAGACGAACATGAAGCATTTAACTCTGGCGATGAAAGTAAAGACGCTAATATTCTACAAGTAAGTTTAGAGCAGGCAACAAAGTACGTTGAAACTAAAATAGAAGTTTCAAACATAGTTACCAAAGGCGTTATGCTTTGTATATGTTCTGTAATACCGCTATTTTTCTTTTTAGCAATGGCTGAAACCAGCAAGTTAGGCCTGACTGACGATATCGCAACAGCAATAGGTGTTGTTAGCATTTTGGTCATGGTGTCTGTTGCAGTAAGCTTTTTTATAAAAACCAACCAATATGAAAGTGATGCAGAAGTTATAGACAATGAAGAGTTTGAGTTGGCCTATGGCGTGCACAGTGTTTTCAAAGAAAAACTACAAAAATTTAAACCCAGCTACAACAAAAGGCTATCAATCGGTATATTCCTATTCATTGTCAGTTTTGTACCGCTGATGGTTGTTAGCATGTTTTCTAATGGCAGTGATGTCGTTTTAATGATGTTAATTGTCCTGATCCTCATGATAGCGGCAGGGATTTATATTGTCGCACCGACATCAGCTCAATACGATGCATACAACAGCATTCTAAAGGATACTGGGGTAGATACAGAAAAAAGTAAGCGCAAAAAAAGAGCGGAAAAGCTCGCTGCTTTTTACTGGCCTTTACTTGTCGCTATATTTCTTGGCTGGAGCTTATGGACAATGAATTGGGCAGTAACTTGGATAATTTGGCCTGTCGGAGCGGTACTTTTTGTAGCTTTAGTAGGGCTAATGGAGCTATTAGAAAAAGAACAGTCTCGGTAACAATATATATACGCTCCTGCGCATTCATGCGCTCGCGTAACACACGATTCTTAAATATAAAAAACCGAAAAGCTTCACAGCTTTTCGGTTTTATTACATGGCTCTACTTAAAGTATTGCTTAAGAAGCATTCTTTAAAGGCTGTTTAATTTTAGTATCAGTAGATTCTTTCGCTAAATCATGAGTAGTACAAGCACTACGATTTTCAGCTATCCATAAATAGAACACAGGTAAAACAAACAAGGTAAAGAACGTACCGATTGCCATACCCGCCACTAAAATAATACCAATACTATTTCGAGCTTCAGCGCCAGCACCAGTAACTAACACTAATGGGAAGTGACCAAGTATCGTCGCGGCTGTGGTCATTAATATTGGTCGTAAACGTGTTGTGGCCGACTCAATAACTGCGTCAAATTTACACTTACCTTCTTCTTGCAAATGATTAGCAAATTCAACAATCAAAATACCATTTTTAGCGATTAAGCCAACCAAAGTCACCAAGCCAATTTGCGAATATATGTTGATTGTAGTTAGCTCTAAAAATGGCAGTAATAACGCGCCTGATAACGCTAAAGGCACACAACCAAGCAAGATAACTAACGGATCGCGATAGCTATTAAACTGAATTGCCAATACCAAGAAAACAATCATTAACGAAATGCCCATTACGGTAATGAGGCTATTGCCTTCCGTTCTTATTTGTCGCGATTCACCAGCATAATCTAAGTTATAGTTATGCGGTAAAATATTCGCCGCTGCAGTTTCTAGCGTTTGTAATGCTTGCTCTTTAGTAACCCCAGGTAAAATGCCACCATAAATTCTAAAAGAATTTTGCTGACCGAATGAACCTAAAGTTCTCGGTACAGTACGATAGTTAATTTCAGTAAATGCTGACACCGGAATTAACGCACCTGAAGGTGTTTTCACGGTTAAATCTAATATTTTCTCTGGCTGTGATGTAATGTTATCAGCCACCATAGGAATAACCCGATATGCCTTACCATTAGCGTCAAAACGATTAACATAATTGCTTGAAAGGTAAGTTGATAACTGACTGCTCACTAACGACACATTCATACCTAAATCTGCAATTTTTTCACGGTCTAGCTTTAATTCAATTTGCGGTAAATCGATTTTTAAATCGGTATCAGCATAAAGGAATTGTCCACTTTGAAACGCAGTGCCGACGAGTTGATCAGCGTAAGACTTCATTTCACTATATGGCGCTGAAGACTTAACGACTAATTCAACATCAAATTGGCCTGCCGTTGGCAATGGTGAAGGCAAAATCGGTAACAAATCTAAGCCTTCAGAATTGGTTAAACGACCATAAACTTCAGGTAACATTTCTTGTATGCTTTTCGTGCGCTTGTCATTGCCTTCAAATTCAAGGCCACCAAAACCACCGCTACTTAAGACAATTTGCCAAAGCTCTTTACTACCTTCGGTGTCAAGTAAAGCATCTGCCACACTTTCAACGTTGTCTTCATTATATTGTAAGGAAGCATCTGGCGGTGATTGTACAACGATAAACACGCTACTTTGATCTTCAGTCGGTGCAAGTTCTTTTGCTGACATTAAGTAGAATGGCACAACTAATAATGCAACGATTAGCGCAAGAAAGAACAACTGCCCTTGCCAGTGAAAAGTCTTTTGCAGTAATCGACCATAAAAGTTTTGCAGGTGTTCAAAAGCGTGATTGACCTTAACGGTTAACTTACCTTCTTTGCCCCCTTCACTCGATACATAAGCACTCATGATAGGTGATAAGGTTACCGCGACAACGCCAGATATAATGACCGCAATTGCTAAGGTAAAGGCAAATTCTTTAAATAGTACACCTGTTAAACCAGACAAAAATCCAATAGGTACGTAAACCACAGCAAGAGTCAAAGTCATGGCAATAATAGGGACTAATAATTGTCGAGAGCTCATTAATGCTGCTTGCAAACGAGGAACACCTGCACGCATATGTCGAGCAACATTTTCAACAACCACAATGGCATCATCCACCACTAAACCAACCGATAATACTATGGCTAGTACTGTTAACAGGTTCAAACTAAAGCCCATCAACCAAATCGCCGCAATGGCACCAAGAATGGAAATGGGAATAGTAATCAACGGCACTAATGCGGCTCTAAATGACCCCATCAAAAGGACAACAACAATACCGACTAATACGATAGTTTCCATTAATGTTGTGACAATTTCTTGCAAGGCATCACGCATGTAAAGCGTGCCGTCGTAAGCAATATCAACCTTCAGTTCAGGCGAAGTGGCATTAATTTCATCCAGCACTTTATAAAGTTTGTCACCAATAGCAATTTCATTGGCGCCAGGTAATGGCCAAACCGAGATATATACGGTGTCTTTACCATTGAACCGAGCTGTGGCACTAGCTTCTTCAGCGCTATACTCAACACGTGCAACATCTTTTAAGTAGACTAGTGTTTCGTCACTTTGTTTGATGATCAACTGCTCAAACTCACCAACAGACGACATTTGAGTATTAGCAATAATATCTATTTTTTGACGAGAGTTTTCTGCATAACCTAGTGTAGAAATGCGGTTATTGTTGCTCAGTGCTTGGTAAACTTCATCGGCACTAACATTGAAAATATTTAAACGGTCAGCATCAAGCCACACTCGCATAGCTGGTGTTCTTGCCCCTTCAATACCAACCTTTTGTACACCTTCAATATTGTTGATAATCGGGTTAATTTCACGAGTTAGGTAATCAGTAATTTGCGCTAAGGTAGAGCCTTCAGCAAGCACGTTGAGATAAAACACAGCAAACGGTCTATCCGTTCTTACCACAGTCACAAATGGATCTTCAGCGCCAGTTGGCAATTCAAACTTTATTTGATTTAAACGGGTATTTAATTCAGCTAATGCATTAGTACTGTTTTGATTAAGCTGTAGCCAAGCCGTTACTTTACTTTGCCCTGAGCCAGTACTTGATTCAACAAAATCAACACCTGGTACTGTTGACGCTACACGTTCAATTGGGTCAGTAACAAAACCTTTAACTACGTCCGCAGAAGCACCAGTATAATTAGTGGTTATTTCTAACGAAGCACCTTCAATTTTAGGGAATTGTAATACCGAAATAGCATTAACAGCCCATAAGCCCACTAAACAAATAAATATCGATAATACCGTCGACACCACAGGCTTACGGACAAATATGTCCATCAGACGACTTTGGGAGGATAATTCTTTAATCATGAGTATTCCTATCCGCCCATTTTTTCGTTATCAAAACGAATTTTCAGACCAGGACGCAATTTGAATGAGCCTTTAGCTGCGACTAATTCATCCAACGCGAGCCCTTCATTGACAATAACTTGCTCGTTTACCCGGTCGCCTAGAGTCACTTTTTCACGACTTGCACGGTAATCACCGTTTTCGTCTTTTACCAACTTAAAAATATATTCACCCAATTGATCACGCACAATAGCTAAACTAGGCACCATAATCACTGACTGCGCAGATGTAATAGGTACAGCAACTTTAACCAATTGATTAGGCTTAACCTCCAAATCTGACTTAAGCACTTTCGCGCGATATTTAAGTTGACGAGAGTCTTGTGTTAGTAAAGGTTCTACTGAACTAATCACGGCAGCACTACTTACACCAACTAATGAAGAAGCACCACTAGCCGTTACTTCAACAGTACTGTTTATTGCTAATTGCGGGTAAATTTGCGGCACTTTAAAATCGACCCAAATGAAATCATCAATACCAATTAAGTCAGTAATATCAGTATTACTGTCAAGAAATTGCCCAACACTAATATTGTGAATACCAATACTGGCATCAAATGGCGCAACAATAACTTTTTTCGCAATAATCGCTTCTAAACGGGCAATATCAGCTATGGCAATGCGATACTCAGCTTGAGCAACATCAACATTTTCTTTGCTGATACGTTTTTCTTTCGCAAGTTCTTGATAACGCGCTAAGGTTTGCTGCTTTAAAATTTTAGTGGCTTTAGCTGATGCCAATGATGCCAACTCTTCAGTGTGCTCTAACTCAAGTAACACTTGACCTTTTTTAACAACATCACCTGAGGCAATATTAAGTTTACTTACCTTGCCAGCAAGCTCATTTTTTAAAGCGATATACTTTACCGCATGCCCTTCACCAATCACTGAAAGTTGTTTTTGGTAGTTAGCATTAACCGCACGAAAAGCTTCTACTTTCGCGCTTGGCTCTGGGCCAGACTGCATTTGTTGATTGTTAGACAGTGAATCTTTGTAATAGAACAGCCCGCCAACAGAAGCAGACACAATAACAACAACACTAAGCCAAGGGAGTAATTTCATAAGATCTTCCTAATTTAAAATATCGTCGCAATTCCATGCCCACGACATTACTACATTTAATTTTTTCACAGCATAAGACCTCAACCATAGTTGAGGTCAATATATTATTTATAAATATTTTCTAACTACAAATCCATACAGCATTAATATAGATAGTCATTTCAGCAATCTAATTTCAAGCACCATGCATTTTATCTTAGCACTATTCTAACATTGACTCAGTCCATTACTTAATGATTATCCATGCTTAATTTCATGCACAATGGCAGTTTCACTCAATCTTAAGAAACCATTTACCACTTTTCTGGTCATAATTCTCAAATGCGATAACTGTCCAATATTGAACCTCATTGCAAAAATTGAGCAGGTATGAACTGTATAAGTTGATAACTCATCAATTTGTATCTATTAGAGCCATTTAACTTGCGCTATTATAACCACGAAAAATAGCTAGCCACTGGAGTACCACTTGTTTAAAAAATTTACATTTTTACCTATAGCCATCATGGCTTCATCAGTTTTGTCATTAACGATAAGCCTATCTGTTGAGGCAAAAACTGAACCAGTGAGTGATCTCGCAAAAAATACCGCAGACTACGCCGTATCAACTTACCAAAAAGATATGGTTAATAGCTTACGCGAACTTGTTAAGTACAATACCTTAGCAAAAGACGGCGTATCTGCTAACGACAATCCAGCCCATATTGCCTTTAAAGCAGAGTTAAAAAAGCAAGCATTAGCGCTAGGCTTAGACTTTACCGATGACGGCTATGTAGTGGTAGTTGGCTTAGGTAATCAAAAAGCACGAGTTGGCATTATTACTCACGGTGACGTGCAACCGGTTAACCCTGAAAAGTGGACTAAGTCGCCATTTGAACTTGATAGCACCACAGAGCCAGGCCGTTTAATTGGCCGTGGTACTGAAGATGATAAAGGTCCTATTTCCACCGCCCTTTATGCGATGAAAGCGATTAAAGACAAAGGCATAGCACTTAATAAACGTATCGAATTATATGTTTATATGGCGGAAGAGTCTGACTGGGAGCCATTAAAAGCTTATATAAAAACTCACGACTTACCACAAACCAACATCACTATTGATGCTGAGTATCCAGTGGTAACGGCTGAAAAAGGCTATGGAACTATTAAATTAGTTTTTAACAAGCAGGAAATGCCAACCATTTCTCCTTATATCAGTGAATTCACTGGTGGTTTCTTTGGCAGCCAAATTCCTGAAGATGCCAGCGCAATCATTGAAAATGCTAACATTGTGCTACTGCAACGTTTAATGCGTAAAGCGCGTGATTATCAAGGTGTCAGTTTTGATCTTGAATTAAAAGACAGCACACTAACCATTAAAGCCTTGGGTAAATCAGCACACTCTTCAAAACCTGATGATGGTGTTAACGCTATTCCTTACTTGGCAGATTTATTATCACGCACACGTTGGGTGAACAATGGCCCTGGTACTTTAGTTAACTTTATTAATGACAATATCGGTTTGGGATTAGAAGGGAAAAAATTCGGTAATATCGCGTATCAAGATGACTTTATGGGCCCGATGACGGTTGCGCCAACGGTGATTAAGCAAGGCGATGACAATTTAGAGCTGAACATTAATTTACGCAGACCTCAAGGTAAAACTGAGCAGCAACTTGGTGATGAAATTCATCAAACAGTTGTTGATTGGAATAATAGATTTGACGCTAACGTGACTGAACTTGAACATTATATTGGTGACCCTTTCATTCAAAAAGGTGCGCCACATGTTGATACCTTGCTATCAGTATTTAGCCACTTTACTGGTATTAAAGACGCTAAGCCGATTGCTATTGGTGGTGGTACAAATTCACGTTTATTCCCTAACGCGGTAAGCTTTGGCCCATCAATGCCAAACACTGAATACACCGGACATTCTGAGCATGAATTTATTACCATGGATCAGTTTGTATTGAATTTGAAAATGTACACTGCGGTATTGGTTGAATTGGCCAAATAGCAGATAAGGTAAAGTAAGCTTAAGATACCAAAAGCGGTACATTACCTGCTTTTGGTATTCTTTAACTCATTTCCTTTAATACCATTTTAATGGCCATGCGAGTATCATCAATTTTACTCACCAAGGCTTTAACCACGGTTTCTTCTTCATTCATTAAATGCCAAGAGTCAGCCCATACCGCTTTCAGCATAACCGCTTTATCGGCAACATCAGGATCGATAAGAGCACTCAAGTCGACAACTAAGCCAACTTCAACCCAACCTTTACGAGGGTTGCCAGAAATTTCATCGCCGTCATAATGTGCGGTTAAAATAATATGTTCTAATTCACCCAGATGTTCAAACACTTCAAAAGCAGCTGTTCTGACATTATTATTTTCTTCACTGACTTCCATACGCCATGCATTATAGCTAAAGCCAAGTAAGGCAAATAGCACACTAAACACACTCATGATGTAATAAACTTTTAATTTTTCTTTCAAATTTCTCAATCTGACGACCTCTTTATTTCCTTGAAAAATGCAAACACTACTTAGCAGCTGTTACAGACCGAATATATTACTTAAAGCATTCAACCAATAAAAATCTCACTGCCTTTTTCCTACACATATTTATTAACTTTTATATTCGGTAGAAAATATGTTTACTAATCATTAGCTCCTAGTATGCGATAGCGGTAGCCCTGAGCACAAGTAAACGATATTATTTAACAAAATCATTAATGTGTTCTGAATATGAAAAAAGTGTGTGTTGTTACCGGCGGTAGCTCAGGAATTGGTTTAAGTATAGTTAAACTATTTTTAGCTAAGCAATATCAAGTATTTAATCTAGATATTAGCCCTTCAGGCTTTGGTGAGTTTTGTCAATGCGATATTACGCAAGTGAGTCAGGTCAGCCAAATCATTAATAACATAGCAAAACAAGGCACGATTGACGTTTTAGTGTCTAACGCCGGCATTCATTTCTCTGGCTCTATTGAAAATACTAGTGAAAATGAATTAGAACGTGTTTTTAATATCAATGTTAAAGGTGCATACGCGGCCGTAAAAGCTGTTTTACCAGTGATGAAAACACAGCAAAATGGTGCAATAATTTTAATGGCTTCTGACCAAGCATTAATAGCCAAACATAACTCATTCGCCTACAACCTCAGTAAAGCCGCCTTGGCATCAATGGCTAAAACTACCGCGCTTGATTACGCACAATTTAATATTCGCGCTAATGCCGTGTGCCCAGGTACGATAGAAACACCGCTTTATCATCAAGCTATTAATAATTATTGTGAAAAGTCTGGTGCCAACAAAGCTGAAGTACATGCAGAAGAAGCAGCATTACAACCGTTGGGCAGATTAGGACAAGCAGAAGAAGTTGCAGAGCTGGTCTATTTTCTCGGTTCAGACAAAGCAAAGTTTATCACCGGTAGCTTACAAGTGATCGACGGCGGCTACACTGCGCAATAGCGTAAAAACATGATGAATATAATTGATCCTCATCTGCACTTATTTGATCTTAACAAAGGTCAATATCACTGGTTGAAAGCGGAAAACCCACCCTTTTGGCCAGATAAGCCATTGATTTCGAAAAACTTCAGTGAGCAAGACCTTAAGCTTGCTTCGCCACTCAGCCTTGCTGGTTTTGTGCATATTGAGGCCGGATTTGATAACCAACAACCATGGCGAGAAATTGCATGGTTAGAGCAAAACTGCCAAAGCAATTTCCGCTCAGTTGCCAGTCTCGATATTACTTTAATGCCAGAAATATTTTCACAGCAACTAGATAAATTATTAGCTTATAAAAGTGTTGTTGGCATCCGCCACATTTTAGACGATGAAGCGTTAAGTATTCTTGAACATGAAAACAGCCTTATTAACTTACAGCTTTTAGCAATAAAGCAACTCAGCTTTGAACTGCAACTATCATTGTCTGATAGCCAAGTTATTGAGCAATTAATTGAAATAATATCGGCTACTTCGGGTCTATTCTATTGTATCAATCACGCCGGTTGGCCACCTTTAAGCGTTGAACATAGCACAACACAATGGCAAGTAAATCTTCAGCGCTTAAGTGAATTTAGCAACATTTATATTAAGTGTTCTGGTTTCGAAATGGCTGACAGAAATTACAGCAAAAGTTGGCAACAAAAAGTGATTAGCCAATGTATAGCAAGCTTTGGGCTTTCACGTGTCATGCTAGCAAGTAATTTTCCATTATGCTTATGGCAGGCAAGCTATCAAGACAATTGGCTTAATCACTGTGAGCTCAAGCAAGATGACGATGAACAGTTAACTGGCAATGATATAAGTCAGCTTTGTTACCAAAATGCTCACAACTTTTATCGCTTTTAAGCTGCATTTTTTTTCCTGTAACCTACTATACTAAAACGATAACTTTTTCGAATCAGCGATTATCTACTCACACAATGAAATTTCAGAGTATTAAATAGCAAAATAATTCTGCGGATAATAAAAATATGATTAATACCTCAAATTGCATTATTGAACACCCGTTAGAGAACCTAAATACCGAGAACTGGCAGCAACTTGTTAACTTAATGGCAGAGTTATTTGACGCTGCTAGCGGCGTTATTGTGCAATATCGCCAGCAAACCTTTAATGTTGTTGCCACTAGTGAAAACGACGACAACTTCTTGCAAGTAAATGCCACTTGGCCTTGGGACATTAAGAGCTTTTGCCGCCGCATTGTTGAAACTAACGACAAACTTTATGTTAAAAATGCCATAGATGATAGTGAATGGGCATGTGCTCCACCGGTAAGCAAAGGGCCAGTAAGGTCATATTTAGGCTATCCACTATACTGGCCTGACGGTGCACTTTTTGGCTCTTTTTGTATTATTGATACCAAAGCAACAGACTATTCATCTGCGTTAGACAAAACATTGGGTCAGTTAAAGCTTATCGTAGAAAATGACCTTCGCTATGTTTCTCATATCATCGAAACCAATATATTATTGGCTGAAAAAACGGTGCAAGAAAAGCAGCTTAAAAAACTCGCTTTGTATGATCAACTTACCGGTTGTGCCAATCGAAACTTACTTATTGACCGTGTTAATTATCAAATAGCGCAAGCACAGAGAAACAACTCTCAATTTAGTTTGGTGTATTTTGATCTCGATAAATTCAAACCAGTTAATGACAATTACGGTCATCAATGTGGCGACTTAGTACTTACTAATATCGGTAAAGTAGTCAAAGCTGCCGTGCGAGAAACCGACACATTAGCCAGAATTGGTGGCGATGAGTTTGTTATCGTGATGAACAAAAAAATTAATAACGACAAAATTAAACAAAAATTACTCGACACCATCGAAGCACCTATCCAATATGGCGATATAAATGTTTCAGTAACGGCAAGTATTGGTATTGCCACCTACCCTGACGATGGCGTAACAATGAAAGCGTTATTAGCGGCAGCCGATGCTGATATGTATTCAGACAAAGCAAAAAACATCATTGCTGATTAAAATAATTCTCGCTATAAGCATTGATTTATCGCAATATAATTCCACATACTAAGTAAATTATAAAAAATTATTTCATCTGAAACGCTATGGATTCATTCGATAAAAAAATATTAAAAATTCTCCAAAATGACTGCACTTCTTCGGTTAGTGATGTGGCCAGCCAAGTAGGCTTATCCACTACACCTTGTTGGCGCCGTATTCAAGCAATGGAAAAGTCTGGCATCATAAAAGGTCGTGTTGCACTTGCCGACCCTGAAAAGCTCAATGTTGGCTTAACGGTATTTGTTACCATCAAAACGAATCAACATAATCCTGAATGGTTAAGTGAGTTTAGAAACGTCGCTGAAGACTTTCCTGAAATTATCGAGTTTTACCGCATGAGTGGTGAAGTTGATTACCTATTACGTGTTGCCGTGCCTGATATGAAAGCCTACGACAGCTTTTATAAACGTTTGATAACACGAGCAAGCTTTGCCGATATCAGTTCAAGTTTCGCGATGGAAGAAATTAAATATACCACGGCTTTGCCTGTCGATTATATTTAGTCAAAAAAAGGCAGCGGCAGTAGAACAATGTTTTTGAGATAAAAGAAACTAAAAGGGGAGCTTTCGCTCCCCTTTTTAATATTTGAATTTAGCCACCTTACTTTAAAGCATTCACCGTCACATTAGGCGAACGCTTGACGATTTCATCATTAAGTTCAATACCAATACCAGGAGTATCTGGCGCTTGAAAGAAGCCATTAATTGGCTGTGGGTCTTGTAAGCATAACTCACGGTTCCAATCTTTAATGGCATAAGTATGGTGTTCATGAATTAAAAAGTTTGGAATTGCAGTTTCCAAATGCAATGAAGCTGCTGTTGCTACTGGGCCACCACAAACATGGGCTTGAATACGAATATCGTAAACATCGGCATAATCACACACTTTTTTAGCTTCGGTAAAGCCGCCACATAATCCAATATCAGGCTGTAAAACATCAATACTTTGATCTTCAAAATAAGGCCGCACATCCCAACGATGATATAAACGCTCGCCACCGGCAATCGGTACATTAACGTTATCAGCCACTTTTTTGTGTACCGCTGAATTTAAATAATTAACCGGCTCTTCATAAAACATACAGCCAACTTCTTCAACAATTTTGCCCATTTGAATAGCTGATGCCGCACCCATTAATGAATGCGATTCAAAGATAATATCAACATCTTCACCAACAGCATCACGAATAGCGCGTAAACGATTGCCAAATAAGCGCATTTGTTTCGGGGTGAATAGTTTTGTGCGATCAAACGACGAACTGCCATCTTGGTTATAAACAATCGGGTCAACTTTTACCGCGTCATAGCCTTGTGCAACCGCTTTTAATGCCGCTTCGGCGTATTGTGCTGGCTCGATTAGTTTGTTGATTTGTGTGTCCCAATCGAACTGCAATTGGCTAGCATAAGTACGTAGCTTGTCATTCGTTTTACCGCCTAGTAATTGATAGACCGGCAAACCTAAAGCTTTACCTTTAATATCCCATAATGCGGTATCTATTGCGCTCATTGCAGAATAAAGCACAGGGCCGCCGCCTAGTCCCCAAAAGCTTTCTCGCAACATACGTGACCAAAGTAATTCAGTATTAAAAGGGTTAAAGCCAATAAGCACCGCTTCGCTAATTTCTTTTAGCATTGCCGCCGCGGCGCTATGTCCCCAATCGTAAGCAAGACCAGCTTCACCAACGCCACTAATGCCTTCATCAGTATGCACGCGAATAAACACCGGATTCCAGCCGGGACGCTTCGGACATTCAATATCAAAAATTTCTACATGAGTTACTTTCATTACGCTCTCTTTAAATTCTTATGTGTTAATTTTATCAGCTATCAATTCATCGCTATAACGCGAAACTAGGATCTACTTTATAAACCCGACGCAGCATCGCCGGCCATGCTTTTTGCCCACCGGTTAATCCAGTATGAACAATGTCTGCTTGGCCTTTAATGCCATCAACAATACTTTGGTCGACTAATATCGGTTTCATGCCCGTCGACATCACTTGAACTTGAATTTGGCAGGCGCGTATTAAATCGTACATATGCATAAAAGCATCACCAATGGTTTTCCCCATAGTTAACGCACCGTGGTTGCGCAGTAGCATAAAGTTTTTATCACCTAAGTCTTGCTGTAAACGCAACTTCTCAGCGTCATTTACTGCTAATCCTTCATAGTCGTGATAACTCATCGACGCTAAGGCAAACATTGAATATTGGCTAATTGGCAACAGTCCTTCTTCTAAACTTGCTACTGCTATTGCTTCATTGCAATGCACGTGTAAGGCACAAATATCGTCATGACGAACTTCATGAATAGCGCTATGAATAGTAAAACCAGCAGGGTTAAACTCAAATGGACAGTCGGCATCAACAATATTGCCTGCCATATCAATTTTCACTAAATTCGACGCCGTAATTTCATCAAAGCGCAAACCAAAGGCATTTATCAAAACATGTTCAGTATCAGGTATTCGCACTGAAACATGGGTATAAATTAAATCGTCCCAACCGTGTAATGCAATTAAGCGATAGCATGCGGCTAAATCAACTCTAAGCTGCCACTCTAGCGCTGATACTTTATTTTTTAAATCAATGACGGGGAGAGTTAACATCAGCGTGCAATACCTTATTATTTCAACTAAATGTGTGATTTTTATGCTACAAACCATATCCTATGATGAAGTTGAGTTAAAGCACCAGATATTCTTAGATATAGCTAAACTAATTCAATTTATTGATAAGTTAATTTCTGAACATAATAAAGTACCGGTAAACTCTCAGTAAATTATCGATAAACTTAGCTTTCAGTTACACGGGCAAAGCCCTACAAAGGTAAATTATGTGCATTTTATTTATTGCCGTTGAACAACATCCTGACTACCCAGTGATTATTTGTGCAAACCGTGATGAATTTCATCAAAGACCAACACAAAATATGCACTGGTGGCCTGAGCAAAATATTCTGGCAGGCAAAGACTTGCAAGCAGGAGGCACGTGGTTAGGCTTAAATCCTAACGGCAAATTTTCAGCTTTAACTAACTTTCGCCGACCGGCAAGTTTTGATAAAAATATGCGTTCACGTGGTGACTTGGTCGTACAAGCATTAACAACGAATGACGAAAGTACTCAGCAAGTTTTAACCAATGAGTCTGAGCAATATAACGATTTCAACTTAGTTTTTGGGCAATTGAATAACTTACAAGCATTCGATAGCGTTAATAAGAAATTCGTAACGCTAGCAACGGGGTTTCATAGTGTTTGTAATGGCGCACTCGATGATATTTGGCCAAAAATGGCATCAGGATTAACAACACTCGAAAAATTAATTACCATTGAAGAAATAAACATTGAGCAGTTTTTTACGGTGATGACAAACCAAGATGTTGCGGAAGATCAGCACCTGCCTGATACGGGCTTAAGTGCTGACTTAGAGTTATTACTGAGTAGTATTTTTATCGTTTCCCCTGAATACGGTACCCGTTCAACCGCTATCATATTACAAAATAAAGCCGGTGAAATTGAAGTTTATGAACGTAACTACAACAATGAAGGTAAGGTGCTAAACCATACTGAATTTCAAATAATACCTAGCTAAACCATCTCGCGAATAATGGCGGCAAAAATAGCAATAAAAACCACCACCCATAATATTTTAGAATATTTTTGTTGCTGCTCTGCTTCCATCGGTTTACCAAAACGCTCACCTAGTACAACCATTGCCGCTACGGCAGCAAAAACACACAGTAAGATAATCAATAAAGTCATAAAATCCGTCACTCAAATAAAATCGTTTGTCTGATTCATCATACCGAACTTAGCACTATCCGCAAACTTTCTAATCAACGACAAAATGCGTACTATTTTCAATAATTTTTGCCAGATCACACTTCTATGCTTTCATTTTAAAATTAATCATTTACCATAGAAAATTATTTTCAATGTGAATGATTTTGCCATGGCAAATACTGATAATTTTATCGATAAACGTCGATTTATAATTCGTTTAGGCAAAGCCTTACATAAATTTGGTACACCTGCATACCGTTTAGAAGCGCATTTAACCAATGTTTCTGAAAGTTTAGGACTGTTCGGCTCTTTCGTGATCACGCCTACATCGTTAACATTTGTATTATCACAAGACCACGAAAATCAAGACTACAACCACATTCTTCGTGTTGCCCCTGGCGATCTCGATTTAGGCTCATTAGCCCGTGCTGATGAGTTAGTTGACGAGTTAACCTCAGGCCAAAGAACCTTAGCAGAAGCTATTGAACGCCTTGACGATATTGCCAATAAACCCAATCCATACGGACGCTTTTTAACTTTCCTTGCTTTTGGCGCCTCAAGTGGTGCGTTTGCCATGCTAATGCAAACTAGCTGGAACGATGTTTTCTGGTCAACCTTACTCGGCATGGTCGTTTGTTTATTTACCTTTTGGGCCGAACGTTCGAAGCGAGTTACCGACATGTTAGAGCCTATATCGGCACTAACAAGCGCAGTTTTAGCTTCTGCCATTGCATTGGTCGATCCTAGTATCAATATTCCGCTGGTAATTTTATCGAGCATTATCGCCTTTATACCTGGCTTAGCATTGACCTTAGCATTGTCAGAACTTGCCGCCCGAAATTTAATGTCTGGCACCGCTCGTATTATGGATGCGTTGATGATCCTATTTAAAATTTATTTTGGTAGTGTATTAGGTATTGCATTAGGCAAAATGCTTTGGGGTGAAGTCGCTTTTATTGAGCCATCACATACTCCTGAATGGACGGTATGGGCAGCGGTAACCACGTTATCAATCAGCTTAGTAATACTATTTAAATGCCGTAAAAAAGATGCACCTTGGGGCATTATTTCAGGTTATGTGGCTTTTGGCGCTAGCATCATAGGCGCAGAATATTTAGGTGTCGCTTTAGGCGCTTTTGTCGGTGCTTTTGCTTTAGGTATTTATAGTAACATTTTCTCACGTATCATGAACTTACCATCAAGCGTGGTAAAGTTATTAGGGCTAGTCGTACTGGTTCCTGGTAGTAAAGTTTATATTGGTTTAAATCACGCGGTTTCCGGGCAAACCATATTGAATGCAACCGATATTGGCTCCCAAGCTTTCTTGATTTTCATGTCATTAATTGCGGGATTAATCTTTGCCAATGTCGCACTACCTTCAAGAAAAACGCTTTAATGAATACCGTCAATGCTAGGGTTGTTCACTAATGATCACTAAAACTAAATATCATCACGGCGATTTACGTAAATCATTAGTGAGCACGGCCAGTGATATGGTGGCAGAAGCCGGCATTGAAGGTTTATCATTACGTAAGCTTGCCGAGAAAATTGGTGTTTCTCGTACGGCTGCCTATCATCATTTTACTGATAAAAATGACTTATTGTGTGCTATCGCAGAACAAGCTTTTGAGCGTTGGCACCAAATTTCTAGTGAAATTTTCTCACAAGAAAACCTGTCTAATGTCGACAAGTACCGTAGCTTTGTGCACGCTTATATTGGCTTTGCCAACGACAACCCCTCGCTATACGAACTGATGTTTGGCCGTGTTATTTGGAAAGAAAACAACAGTACTGCAACACTTAAAAATATTGCTTACACCAGTTTCAATTACCAAGTAGAAATGATTAAGCTTTGGCAAGAACAAGGCATTATTAACAGTGAAGAAAATACCTTAAGGTTAGCGCAAGTTTCTTGGGCAACTTTACATGGTATTGCACGTTTAGTGATTGACGGAATTTACGCACAGGAAAGTCAAATTGATGAAATGTGCGAATGCGCTGTTAACGTTTTCCTCGTCAATAACGGCTAGTTTCAATAGTAGTTTTTTCGTTAACACTTAGCTCCAATAATACTTATTTTCAGTAAAAAGTAAGTTTTAAAAACTCATTAAGGTGATCATCATGTCAACGTCAGAAGATAAGACAAAGTTAGCGCAATTCGATGAGTTTTTCTCTATTGATTACCGCTTCAATATTAATGTTTCACCTTTAGGCTCGGCGCAATTACCTAGTTACGAAGAGTTTATTGAAGAAATGCCGGCACCGTTTAAAATTGCGTCTGAAATAACAACATTAGACCAAAGCGCCCTGCGTCCATTACAAGCAGTAGCAGGCGTTGCAAGCCAGTTGATGGAGTATTTAAACCATCAAGCACAAAAAATGGATTTACTGGTTGGTTATATTCTTAGCCAAGAAAATGTGGAAAATGACCGCTTTCAAGCAACTAAGTTTGGCGGTGGCGGCATTATATTCAACACCATCCTTGAATCGACATTTAACATTGGTGACTTCATATATTTGAAGCTATTTTTTGCTGAAGACAACAGCGCATTATTTTGCCTTGGTGAAATCATCAGCTGCGAAGAAAATGACAACCATAAACAACATAAAGTAGTGTTTCATCATATTCGTGAAAAAGACCGTGAATTGCTAGTTCGCAACAGCTTGCATCAGCAATCAAAGCAACTTCAAGCGTTAGCTCAGCAGCGTAATGAAGCAAAAAATACTCAAACATAGCCACATGCTTTGAGCTAGCAGTAACATTTATATTTTTAAAGGTGAATGAAGTAACCAAGCTAGCTCAATTAAATTCACCTCCCTCTTCAGCTAATTTATCTTTTTAAAACAACGCCATTGTTCAACCAATTAAAGCCTTTTTCAGCTATTCGCCAACTAAAACAATAAAAATGAATACGTATGTAAACACCTAGTTAATATTCGATGCTTATTTTATGCTCAACTCGTTAACAAATTAGAAACATAATAAAATAAGCTAACGAATACTAACGAGGAAAGTATGAAATCTACATCAATGTTGAAAAGATTCACACAGGCATCAGTTATTACCAGCACCCTACTGTTTAGCCAATTATCAAGCGCAGACACAATACTGCACGCTTTTAATTGGACTTACGACGACGTTGCCGCCAAAGCGCAAGAAATTGCCGACTTAGGCTATAAAAAAGTACTCGTTTCTCCCGCCTACAAATCATCAGGTAACGAATGGTGGGCTCGCTATCAACCACAAGACTTACGTGTTATTCACAGCCCACTTGGCGATACCAACGACTTTAAAGACATGGTTAATGCACTAAAAGCGAAAGGGGTAGAAACCTATGCTGATATCGTATTCAACCATATGGCAAACGAATCATACAAACGCTCAGACTTAAACTATCCAGGTGCTGATGTACTTGCTGAATATGCCGCTGATAGTACTTATTACAATTCAATTAAACTATTTGGAGACTTACAACAAGGTAGTTTGGGTGCTGGTGATTTTCATCCTGCAGGTTGTATAACTGACTGGGGCAACCCAGGTCACGTGCAATATTGGCGTTTATGTGGTGGTAATGGCGATGTAGGCTTACCTGATTTAGACCCAAACAATTGGGTAGTTTCACAGCAACAAACTTACTTACAAGCTTTAAAAACGATTGGCGTTACGGGCTTTCGTGTTGATGCTGCAAAACACATGAGCAATTACCACATCAATGCCGTATTTAATGACAACATTAAAAGTGGTGTACATGTATTTGGCGAAATAATCACTTCAGGTGGCGCTGGCGACAATAGCTATGATAGCTTCCTTGCCCCTTATTTAAACGACACCGGCCATAGTGCTTACGATTTCCCGTTATTCGCCTCTCTACGTGGCGCACTTGGTTTTGGTGGTTCAATGAATCAACTAGCTGACCCAGGCGCATACGGCCAAGCATTATCAGGCGACAAAGCGGTAACGTTTTCAATTACTCATGATATTCCAAGCAACGATGGTTTTAGATATCAAATCCTTAATGCCACCGATGAAACCTTAGCCAACGCCTACATTATGGGACGCGATGGCGGTACACCAATGATCTATTCTGATCACAATGAAAGTAACGATGGTAGCCGTTGGGTTGATTTATACAAACGCTCAGATATCGCCGGCATGGTTAAGTTTCACAATGCTGCACAAGGTCACGGTATGCAGGTCATGAACTTTAACGACTGTATTATTTTATTCAAACGTGATCATATCGGCGTTGTCGGTATTAACAAGTGTGATAGCGGTCAAGATGTTTGGGTAAATACTGCTGAGCATAACCTTTGGTGGCATAAGAACTACCGTGACGTAGTAGAAGGTGTTGATGTACAAAACGTGAATAGCCAATGGCATAAGTTTTATTTACCAGGGCGTAAAGCGAGAATGTGGTTAATGGAATAGTAATAAAATTTTTATCCAATAAAAACGTTACCAAAAGGTAACGTTTTTTTGTTAAAGCGCTTTTAACAAGCCAGAACCTTTCCCTTGATACAGAGCACTAGCTATTGCCGGCCTCCTAACGTAACATAATGATATGGAAAGGAATGATGTGCGAGTGAAGGACTACCAATGCTCTTAATCAATAGCATATACTTAACCGCCGTAAGATACGTTGCCAAAGCCAGTCGTGCGGGCATGAAGCTCAGCAAAAACAAGGATCGATTAACCATGCATTTAAATACAACACATACCAACAAACCTACTTCAGCGTACATTTTTGCCACTTGGGGCGTACTAGCCATTGGTGTATTAGGTTATTTAATCGGCCTATGGAATGCAGAGTTACAATTGAATGAAAAAGGTTACTATTTTGCCGTTTTCTTGCTTGCGATGTTTTCTGCTGTAACGTTACAAAAAACTATTCGAGATAAAGAAGAAGGCATTCCAGTCACCAATGTATTTTTAGGTATGTGTTGGGTCGCCTTTTTCTCAGCCATCGCTCTTTTAGTTATTGGCCTTATTAATGCCACTATGTTGTTAAGTGAAAAAGGCTTCTACGGCATGTCATTTGTGCTATCTCTTTTTGCCATCATCACAGTACAGAAAAATATTAGAGATTTAACCAATGAACACGGCATAACCGATGCGTCCGCATTTCCTAAAGCCTCACAGGGTATTGATGTAGCGCTAGATGCAGCAGATATTATTGACTAGAAAAGCATAGAAATAATCATTCTAGCTACAAAAAACGCGGCTTTAAGGTCGCGTTTTTATTTTTAAGAATCTTAATCATTTAATTAAAATTACTAAATATAAATTGCTAAACATTAGTCATTTCAATTACTGCGCTAGTTTTTACTAAGTTCTACAACCTTCGCTTTTCCACCATAACCATGCTGATTGCATTTAGCTCGAACAATGACCTTAGAAATATCTGTTGGTATATCTATATTACATTGGCTACGGGTGAACGGCTGTTCATTATCATGCGGGTGATGTAGTTGTCGGTAGCCAAGTTTATTGCCATCTAAATCTATCACTTCCCAAGCATCGGCGTAGTGATCCCAACCTTGATCATTGTGTTGAACAGAGGTACCAAAACACCAACTGCCGTCAGATTTTTGCGTAGCTAACACTTTCGTCACTTGCGCATAATCCAAAGATTCGGAAAAGGTATTTAAGTCAGGTTTGGCGGCAAATACTGATGATGTGAATAGTGATAATGCTAATAAAAGTTTCATAGTTCCTTGTTCCTCAAAACGCTCACATGAATAGACTTCGGCAGAATAAATGATATGTAGCTGCTTATAATCTCGAAATAAATGCAACACAAAAATTTTAAGCTCTTGATTTCATATTATTTAAAGCACCAATAGTGATTACTAGATAAATTAACACACTTTATACTATTAAATGTATTCTCTAGTACTTGAAATGGCTCAATTATTCGCTTGTACTCCCAACTTAAAAGTAATGGAAGATCTATTCCAATTAACAAAGTAACATTTGGATATTTATGAATATTTTTATGCTTTTTTAAGTATGCTCTCTGTAATTTTTCAGATTCTGTTTGAATTATCGTTTCAGTGCTTATCAGCGAAACTATCGGTTCTTTTAACTCTCTATTTTTTGCATTTCCATTAAATTCTGGTGTTTCATATATCGGGGCGTGTCCAAACTCATTTAGTGCTTCTGCCTGTAATATTGACTGATAGCCATCAATAGAAAGAGTTACTTCAACTCTTTCTATTAAATTACCTTTTCCATCAATAAATTCTGCATCAAATGAGTTCTCGGTACCAGGGTAGTATTTCAAAAATATATCAGGGCAATTGTAAAAAGCTTTTGAGTATTTAGCTAATGGGAGTAGCTCTTCTAAAAGTTCCTGAGAAATACCGCGTTTTAAACGCAAGAATTTCTTAGCAGCTCGCGATTCATGGTATCGAAGTATCAAAGAACTTACCCACTCTGATACAACATCTGTCGCAATTGCTTGTACTAATTCTTCTCTTCTTACGATATCTGTGAGTACATTTCTTTCTAACACATTAGCACACTACTATTAGGCAAATAACTACTGAATAAGATAAAGGTTAACCCTTTCACTATTAGTTAACCTGTTAACTAATATCTCATAAACTCAATGTCTTATAAACTACAAACTTCGCTGCTTTACATAAGTTTACGTATTGCTCATTACTTAAACCAAACCTTACCACCAATAAATTTATAAGCAGGTAAGCCACGAATTAAAGTTTCACGGGCAAACGGTTTTTGGCATTTCGGGCAAATACAAGGCTCTGTGGTGTAGTCTTGGCTAATACGTTCTTTGAAGCTTTTTACTAATGCGCCTTTGCCACCCTTGCGATATTTAAATAATATCGTATTGCAGCTGTTGCAAAATATATCAACGGTTTTGCTTGGGCCTTTTTTATTGGGTTTTGCCATCAGCTATTTTCTTATTTCCAGTAATTAAATTTATGTTTCTTAAGCAGTTAAAAAAGCCAACTGACTTAGTAAGTCAGTTGGCAACAGCATAACAAATATTGTAAATAATCAGCAGTAGTTAACGTTAAAATTCATGGTTAACAATTGTGCTTAGTATCCAGCGGCTTGTCCGTCTTTTCTTGATTCAGAAGCGCCGTAATATACTTTTTCTTTATCGTCCCACATGATCGCTTGATAGCCGCCATATCCGCCCATATCAAAACCCACTTTATGGCCGCGTCGCATTAAACCGCGCACTGTTTGGTAAGGAATATCAGATTCGATAACCAACTGACCACCATCAATTAAGGTTTTGCCATTCGCTTCGGTTGGCTCTGTTGAACCGTAATGCTGCCAGCGTGTGGCATCGCCTGCTTCTTGCAGGTTCATACCAAAATCAATAATGTTAGTAACGATTTGCACGTGCCCTTGTGGCTGCATTGCTCCGCCCATTAAACCAAAGCTAATAAATGGTTTACCACCTTTCATAACAAAAGCGGGAATAATGGTATGAAACGGACGTTTATTCGGTTGATAAGCATTAGCGTGCGTTTCATCCATCGAGAACAGTTGACCTCGGTCTTGAAACACAAAGCCTAAACCCGGCACAACAACACCTGAGCCCATACCACGGTAATTACTTTGAATAAGCGAGACCATGTTACCGTCTTTATCAGCAGTGGTTAAGTAAATAGTATCCCCTTGATACATCGCAGGATTACCCGCATCAACACGTTTAGCCGCACGTTCACCAATTAACTTTTTACGTTCCATGGCGTATTTTTTATCAATTAACCCGGTAAGCGGCACATCGTAGAAGTCAGTGTCGGCATAAAATTTAGCTCGGTCTTCAAAGGCTAATTTTTTAGCTTCGGTCATGATATGCAGTGCTTGTTCTGATAAAAAGCCCATCTCGGCTAAGTTGTAAGGCTCTAACATATTAAGCATTTGCAACGCGGCAATACCTTGGCCATTTGGCGGTAGTTCAAAAACATCGTAGCCACGATAATTAGTTGAAACAGGCTCAACCCAAGTTGACGTATGACTAGCTAAGTCGTCACGCGAAATATAACCGCCATTGGCTTTCATAAAGCTATCAATTTTGTCGGCTATTTCACCTTGATAAAACGCTTCTCGACCTTGTTGTGCGATTAACGATAAAGTATTGCCCAGTTCAGGATTTTTAAATATTTGGCCTTTACGCGGCGCTTTACCGTTAATGGTAAAAGTGCTTTTAAAACTGCCCGGCTGTGGTGACAACCTAGGTACGCTGCGATCCCAATAGTAAGCAATTAGCTCACTGACTGGAAAACCATTATTGGCATAATCAATGGCAGGTTCTAGCACTTTTTTCATTGGCATTTTGCCAAATTTGTCATGTATTTCAAACCAGCCATCAACTGTTCCTGGCACTGAAATAGGTAGCATGCCGTAAGGCGGAATATCATCACGGTTTTGCGCTGACAACTCAGCCTTTAATTTTTTAACGGTAAGTGATTTAGGTGAACGACCACTGGCATTTAAACCATAAAGCTTTTGACTTTTTGCATGCCAAACTATGGCAAACAAATCACCACCAATACCATTACCTGTTGGTTCCATTAAGCCAAGCGCAGCATTTGCGGCAATGGCAGCATCAATAGCGTTGCCGCCATCTTTAAGCACTTGTAAGCCAATTTGAGTGGCTAATGGCTGGCTAGTTGCTACCATACCATTAGCAGCAATCACTTCTGAGCGAGTGGCATGGGTTTTACCGGTAACTCGGTCAGCATTGGCGTTAGCTTGTAACACAACAGTCGACGTGGCGACGGCAGTTACAATAAGACTAAATTTTAAAACTGCGCGGCTAACACGCGAAAATGTATGGTGCTTTATCATCTTTTATTATTCTCATTTAAAGCCGAACATTATTGATAACATGCTATTTAATGATGTACAAAAAATACTCGCTGATATGCCAAGTTTTCACGTTAAGTCGCATAGCCTACTTACCATTAATTGAATTTTTCCTATTTCATCTTAAATTGCCAACAATTTATCGGTAATGGCTTGCTCGACCATTAAAAAACCGCTAGCGTGAAGCCATTAAAATTTAACTCGTTCAAGCAATTGCCATGTTTCTATTGATGGCTAAATCAGGATGACAAATGAATATAACCAAAAGAGCCTTTTTAAAAGCCAGCGGTGCAAGCTTAGCCTCCCTTAGTTTTGCAGGAACAGCTATTGCCGGCAGCAACCACGCCGATAATGAAAGCCTAGCTAAACACACAACAAAAAAGTTAGCGCCTATTACCGGCTCAGTAAAACCGATTAGCAAAGCAGAAAGACTGCAACGTATCGCCAAAGCACAAAAATTAATGCAGCAACTTGATATTGCCGCACTAGTGCTTGAACCTGGCGCAGCGATGGATTATTTCTCGGGCATACAGTGGTGGCGCAGCGAACGTTTAACAGCGGTGGTAATTCCACGAGAAGGCAATGTTGCCGTGGTTTGCCCATTTTTTGAAGAGCCAAGTGTGCGTGAAAGTTTAGCGGTAAGTGACGACATTCGCGTATGGCAAGAACATGAAAGCCCGTTTGTATTAATCAAACAAATTTTGGCTGATGCTGGTATCACTAAAGGTAAAATAGCCTTTGAAAATTCCGTGCGTTATTTTGTTATGAGTGGCCTAATGGCTGAGCTTTCAAATATGCAGCATGTTAGCGCAGAGCCTGTTACCCGTGGCTGTCGTATGTATAAAAGTCAGCATGAACTTGAATTAATGCATAAAGCTAACGAAGTTACTTTACTTGCCTATGCACACGTTTGGTCAAAATTAGCGCTTGGTATGAGCCAAGGCGATGTGAAGTCATTAATGAAAAGCGCACAAACACAGCTTGGCGGCAAAGGCGCGTGGAACATGGCGTTATTTAACCAAGCTAGCGCATATCCGCACGGCACCAAACAAAAACAAACTTTAACTGAAGGTTCAATTGTATTGATGGACTGCGGCTGTAATGTTCACGGTTATCAATCAGATATTAGTCGTACCTTTGTTTTTGGTGAGCCAAGCAAACGACAACGTGAGGTATGGCAAACGGTAAGGCAAGGACAACAAGTTGCTTTTGAACAAGCAAAACTAGGCGTGCAAGCAGGTTCAGTTGATGACGCCGTGCGCAAGTTATATCAAACAAAAGGCTTTGGCCCAGGTTACAAATTACCCGGGCTTTCACACAGAACAGGCCATGGCATTGGTATGGAAGGCCATGAAAGCGTTAATTTTGTTCATGGTGAAACTGAGATATTAAAACCGGGCATGTGTTTTTCAAATGAACCCGGCATTTACATTCAAGGCGAGTTTGGCGTGCGCTTAGAAGACTGTATTTACATGACGAAAAATGGCCCGCAGTGGTTCACAATGCCGCCAAGTTCGCTAGATGATCCAATCGGTAAGCTTGTTAAGTTAGCAACTATTTAACCTGCTAAAATTTAAATAGTTATTTACAGCAAAAAGAAGTTATCTACAGGTATCGCTTCTTTTTGCTGTTTGGTTAAACGTTGAAAAACGGCTTGTTCGCGAAGCCCATTAAATAATGGCGCATCTAATACCCGATAATCTAACTGGCAACCTTGTTCTAGCGCTTGTGTTAAGTAACGCATTGCCAGTGTAAACTGCCCTTTCGCACTGTAAATTTCCGCCAGTAATAAACTTAACTCGGCTTGTTCATTACCTTGTTGTTGCTTTGCCTTTAGCAGCGAAATTGTCTGTTCATCTAAAGTTACTAACGGCTTATCAATATTATTTTCTTGTTCCTTAGCTATAGTGTCTGCCAATAACCGTGCTAGCACGTTAGCACGAGAATATGCTTCATTTACTTTCAATGTTGCCGCTTGCTGATAACGCTGTTGCGCCGACGTTAGTTTACCTTGAAAGTATTCAATGTCAGCTTGCGTTTGTAGTAATTTAGCTTGCTGATTTGTATTGGTTTGGCTGACTTCACTGATAAGGTTTGATGCTTCAATATAGTCTTGTTTTTCAATCGCAAGCTGCGCTAAATGATAAGAGGTTAATAGATAATCAGGCTGTAAGGTCAGTGATTTTTCATACCACAATTTAGCTGCATCAAATTGTTTAGCGCGCTGTAATGTTAGCCCAGTATGCATCATGGCTAACGCATGTTCAGGTGCTTGTTCTAATATGACTTTATGCCAATGTAGTGCTTTTTCTAGTTCACCTTGCTCAGAATAAATAAAAGCTAAGTTGATCAGGATTTCAATTTCATCAGCTTCAATTGCTAAACCTCTATGCAAGGTTTTAATGCTTTTTGATAGCCAGCCAGCCACATAGTAGGCGGTGCCTAGTGCTTTGTAGCCATCTGCCGATTGATTGTCGTAACTTAACGCTTGGTAAGCGTTATCAATGGCGAGTTTCTTGTCGCTTTCTTGACCTGAAAATTGAAAGTATTTTTGACTATAAGCTTGGCTGAGCGCTGCGTAAGCTGGCGCAAAAGTATCATTTTCATTTATCGCTTTTAGAAAAAAGTCGATAGCAATGTCGTTGTCTTGCTTACGATAACGATGATAATAATCTCGACCACGCAAGTACAAACGTTCAGCATTGGTTTTTGCCACACCTTCACTGCTGACTTCATTGGTCGATACACTATTCAGTGTTGGGTTTTCTTCAGTGACATTATTAGGTAAGGAAGTGCTCAGCGTTAAGCTCACTAATATGCCAATAAAAGCTGCGAGTCCAAGTAACGACATTCGTCGCCACATTGTGCCGAATTGGCTACCCGCAATACTAGGGAATCTGTCGTTAGCACTGAGATCAAGCATAACTGAAGGTGGACTTCGCACTACACATTCACATTTTACGGCTGGAATAAGTCGATAACCTCGACCTCGAACCGCTTCAATATAAGTTGGCGCACTGGCATTATCCCCTAACGATTTTCTCAGCAACTTTACTCGTTGTTTTAAGGTTTCATCACCAATAACTCTGTCTGGCCACACAATGGCCATTAGCTGTTCTTGGCTTAGCAATGCTGGGGCCGATTTCGCTAGTGCCACAAGTAGGTCATAACTCAGTTTAGGTAAGGTAATAACTTCTTCTTGGCGTGTTAATTCACCGCGTTGAACATCTAAGTTCAAATCGTCAATTAGATAGCGTGTTGTCTTATTATATTTATCGGCCACTAAATCATTATTTCTGCTATTGCGTTATACCCGTTAATTTATCGCCTTTTCACCAAAGTGCAATGATTCTTAGCAGGTTTTCGTGCTCTTTCACCGTTTTCCTTCACTCTTCACTAAAGCTTCACCAAAACTTTTAAGTTGCTTCACCTTAGCTTCAAGTACCAAAAAGCTATCGGCGTAAGCTGATATGACAACAAGCAGTACTAACAGAATAATTAAGGAAGGTACGATGACATCAACTCAAACATTACCCGAATTTGAAAATTTATGGGGGCATCCAAAACCACTTTGGATGCTATTTATGGCAGAATTTTGGGAGCGATTTGCTTTCTATGGTATTCGTTGGGCGTTAACACTTTACATTGTTGCGCAGTTTTTTAATGGTGATACATCTGGGCAATCTTTTGCGTCAAATACCTACGGTTCATATTTAGCTTTGGTTTACGCCAGCGCTATTTTTGGTGGTTATATTGCCGATAAGGTGATTGGCTCTCAGCACTCCATTTTAGTTGGCGCTGTCATTATGGGCTGTGGCTTATTTCTGATTATGTTGCCCGATGAAACATTTTTTATGATTGGCTTAGCAACGGTAATTGTTGGTAACGGCTTATTTAAACCTAATATTTCGAACTTAGTCGGAAAAATATATGCCGCTGATGATCACCGCCGTGACAGTGGCTTTAGCATTTTTTACATGGGTATAAATGCCGGCGCTATGGTATCACCGATAATTACCCAATGGCTGGCAAGCACGTTAACCGATACACCGATGATGGATAACTACAAAGCTGTGTTTGGCGCTGCTGGCGTGGGCATGTTGATTAGTTATATTTGGTTTTATATTGGTCGTCGACAATTAAAAGGCATCGGAGCCGTTAAGAAAACACCTCTAAGAACAAAGAATTTAGTCACCGTTGTTTTTGGCGCACTTGTTTCTATTATTCCTGTTTATATTTTAATGACTTATGCTGGCGCGCAAGTACTAGCGTGGATATTATTCGCCTTATTTATTGGTTTAGCTTTGATATTGTTAAAGCAAACCAAAAACGATGGCAAGGTGGCTTTTGAACGAGTAATTGCTTGTCTTATTATGTTCGTTTTCAACGTTATTTTCTTTATGTTTTTCGAACAAGCAGGCAGCTCCTTTACTTTTTTAGCGCAAAACATTGTTGATAGAAGTATTACCGAAGTTGTTGAATTTAAAATTGCTTGGTTTCAATCGGTCAATTCAGTAGCAATACTAATTTTTGCACCGCTCGTTTCTGCGCTTTGGATGTTCATGCATAAGAAAAAAGTAGAACCGAGCATTCCACGCAAATTTGCCCTAGGACTATTAGGCACTGGACTTGGCTTTTTAGTATTAGTCTATGCGTTAGAAAACTTACTTGATGCCAATAACATGATCCCGATTTGGCCACTAGCAGCCTGCTACGTATTACACACTATTGGCGAATTGTGCTTGTCTCCGATTGGTTTATCCATGGTAAGTAAGTTAGTACCCGCTTCGCTGGCTGGCTTTGCCTTTGGTGGTTGGTTTTTAAGTACGGCTATTGGCAACAACTTTTCAGGTATTTTAGCGGGCTCAATGAGTGGTGAAACAGGCATGACAGTCGCATCAGCACTAAGTGGTTTTACCTTTAGTTTTTGGTTACTGACACTGGGCGGGGCATTTCTGTTTATTATTGGTCCGAAGATTAATAAGTTAATGCATGGTGTTAAATAACTGCCAGTACTCTAAAATATCTTTTGCTGATTAATTGTCATTAACTAATTGTCATAAAGAAAATGCCATTGTTAAGTTTAACAATGGCATTGATTACTTGCACACACGCTTGTTAGTTCATGCTTGGTTAGTTTGAACTTGAATAACTCACACTTCTGCATTCTCTTGAGACGTTTCATCAGCATTATTTTTTTTGCTGTCTGTTAATTCTCGACTAATTTTTTGTACATGAGTTTCTGAACGTATTTTTGGTCGCGTATGACCTGATCTTTGACCGGCAGTAAAATCTAGACTCTTTAACGTGGCAAGCATTTGTGTATCAAGCGCTTTATTGCTTTGTAGCGTTTCGATTAGCGGCGTCAAAAAGGACTCTAAATTTTGCGCAAATAATGACAAGGTACTATTTAGTTCTTCAGCGTTATGTTCAACATTTGATACCACAGGCTCTGCACTATCAGGTTGTTCAATATTAACCGAAAGTTCAAGGTTAGCTACGGTTTCATTTAAACGGTTTAACGATTCCGATTGCGGCTCTTGTAGCGCTTTACCTATTTGACTTAACCCTTTTTGTAGCAATGAAACCTGACTGGCAATAGCGGCTATTGGATTGTCGCTATCACCAAGACTTTGATGACGGACAAAATCATCTTTTATCTGCTGCCATCGCTCACTTTGTTCACTGGTTTGGTTTTCTCTAAGTTCAGCTAGTTTCAGTAAATTTTCTTCTGCCCCTACTGTTAACGTTTGCGCTTCACCACGGTAGTGATCAGCAATAAGCTGTTCCACTTCCTCGTCAGTCATTACTGGCACAACTTTTTCAGCCATTTTATTCATATTACGATAACTACCTTGGAGCTTAAATGGTGGCTCGGTGCGGTATTTATCGTCTTGCGCTGCTGATGCAATGTATTGCTCATTGGCTTTTAAAACGGTTTGCTGAATTTTGCGAATACGTTGAATAACGGCAACAATTTCATTTACTTCAGCTTGAGAGTAACCATGCTTTAGCTCTGTAGTTGCTACGGATTCTCCATCTGCAATTTTAACTAGGTTATACAGGTCGTCCATATCACGAGTAGCTAGCGGTGCCATATATGCATTACTGGTTAAGCTGTTTTCGATAAAGCTCAATGAAAACTCGTGTTCGCGGCCACTTAAGGTATCGCCTAAGTTATAAATATCGGCTCTGTTAGCTAACATATCGGGAATAGTGAACGCTTCCCCTGATTCTGTATATGGGTTACCTGCCATGACTACGGCAAATTTCTTACCGCGCATGTCGTAGGTTTTACTTTCGCCATTCCATACGCCATCAACTTTTCGAGAACCATCACAAAGTGAAATAAATTTTTGTAGAAATTCAGGATTGGTATGCTGAATATCATCTAAATAAAGCATAACATTGTTGCCCATTTCAAAGGCTAAATTGATTTTTTCTACTTCATTTTTAGCCGTGGAGTTGTTGGCTTGTGCGGGATCAAGTGATAGTTGCTCATGGCCGATTGACGGACAATTAATTTTTACGAACGTCATCCCCAGCTTGCTGGCAACATATTCAATTAGCGTGGTTTTACCGTAACCTGGTGGAGAAATAAGTAATAGCAAGCCCATTAAGTCAGAGCGTTTATTATTGCCTGCTGCACCAATTTGCTTTGCTAAATTAGTGCCTATAATAGGAAAGTAGACATCATTAATGAGTTTGTTACGCACAAACGATGACAATGCTTTAGGTTTGAATTCTTCCAACTTCAGGCGTTTACGTTGTTGAACGAGTACTTGCTGCTTTTTCTGATGGAACTGGGTAAATGCTGGCACATGAACATTACTAAACTGACGAAGCGTAGTGATAAACGCTTGATAGTTAATGGCTAACTTTCTATCGTCAATATTACTGTGTTGGCCAAGTAATCCTTCCACAATACAGTCGGTATTAGCTGCTGAGGTGTAGAACTGGCATTCTTGTTGTAAGGTCATCATTAAAGCAGCTTCAATGAGCATATCTTGCTGACTATCAAGTGCTTGATGATTCACGTAAGACTGCAACCAAGCAAAGTGCAGTCGATATTTTTGCTCAAGCGTTGAACAAGCTGACAGCGCACCGGTGATCTGCTTTTCTAAACTTTTATGCTTAAGCTGGCTTTGTAATTGGCTAACCAACTCGACACTTGCCGATTTAATAACAAACTTTTCTTCTGCTTTAGCCAATTCTTCAAGAATATAAGCTGCAGATAACGCCGTATCACAACTTAACCACGACTGACTTTCAAGGTAGCGGTTTAATATAATGACAAGTTCGCTACTTAATTGTTGTCGTAATTCACTACCGCCAAACGTTTGCTCCATTAAGTACAAGTTATGGCAACGATTAATTAAGTCACCTCGCGCTTCATCAGTTAATTCGGTATTAAAAAATAATACTGCTAACCTTCTTTCTGCCGCGGGGTAAGCCAATAATCCGATAGATGCTCTTAACGATAATAATTGCGTTAAAATTAATGCGGCATCCGCGTCGTGCACACCTTTGTCGTAACCTTCTTGATACCTTGGCTCTGCCGCTTTTCTAACAACATCAACTAATGTATTTGTTTTAACTGCATCATAGAATTGCTTTAACGCAGCAGGCCCTGATGCTTCGGCATCAAACAACAATGAAGCCGCTAAATACTCACCGCGATAAACGTGGCTACTTTCAGAAATAAGCTCTTGTTGCCATAAGTATTCAGTATCAGCAAATAGTTCTGGTGCTAAAGTTTCAAAATATTCGCTGCCACTTATGTGCACAACCATATTTTCATCACGTGGTAATAGGGTTAATTCTAGCTTCTGTCTATTGACTGAGAATTGGTGCTCGCCAATTTTTACTAAGCTGCCATCGGCTGAATAGATATCAGTTTTATCTCGTAGTGCTCGAACACCTTGCTCTTTAGCATTTTTTATTTGAGCATCAATGTCATCAGCTCTGACGTTGTCATCTAGCTCTCGCAGCTGTTCGACAACTTTTCTAAGCTTTGCCACCATCGGGTCGCCAGCAAAATAGCTGTTGAGTTTATCTTGTTCATTAAAGCTTTGGCTGCGACGAACAACGCCTTCAATGATGCGATCTGCCGCAGTTTTTAAGTTAAGACAACGACGTTGCTGCGCATCCATAAGTTGCTGTTTATGCTGTTCAAAGTTGTCATAAACTTCATCTCTTTTAGCAATAATCTCACTATAGAATTCATCATAGTCGCTAAATTGACTTTCCAAGTCTTCTAATTGCATTAATATTTGCGAAAGCTGCTGGTCACAAGAGTGAGGCGTGTCACTGGCATTTAAACCGCTGGTAACACTTTGGCTGAGTAATTTAAATCGAGCGCCAAACTCTGCACGCGCTTCATCACTACCAACGCTTTTAGCAGCAATATCAGCATTGGCTTTGACACGGTTTATTTGACTAAATACTGCGGAAATATCTTCTAAAATTCGCGTTCTTTGTCTGCTATCTTCTATTTCTAAAGAGAGCATGGTTCGATTAAGTAATTCTAAGCCTTGAACAAGCGCTTCAATATCAGCACGAATAGGTTTAAGAGCCGTAACAGATTCGCTAGCTTCAACAGCAGCTTCTATTTCAGCAATGGTATTTTGATAGGGTGTTAGTGCGCCATCTTGCTGTAAAAAATCTGCCGTTGCTTGGCTGAGGTTTTGAATTAATGTTGTTAAACTAACATCCATTGCATCAATTTCTTCAACATCAACATAACGTAATTCTTTATGAGATATTAACTCGCCTTTAAATTGTGCTAGTTCAGTTAAGTTATCAACGAATTGCTTGGCGGTATTAAATTGAGGCTTTTGCAGTTGCGTCGTAAATTCTTGCAGTTTATTTTTCGCTGCTAACATTACAATGTCGGAGTTTTCTTTAATACTGCTAACTTTTTCGAATTCGTCGAGTACTAGCTCTGAGGTTGTAACAACCTGTTTTAAAATTTCATTAAGCGTGGCTAACTTGCTATCGTCAAGCCAATGATATTTATCAAAAAGCTGCTTTGACTCTTTTACCAAGTCATTAAAGTGTTGGGCGCTAGGTTGTTGTACTGATATTAGCTTTACTACACCGTATAAGTCAGACACGCCACGAACCAATTCCGGGTTGCCTATTTTACCAAAAAAGCTGTTATCGGTTGGCTGATTGCTGGCAAATTCTTCACTACAAAAAGGAGTTTGCCAAACCTGCATGGCATGTACGCGTGATGGCTCTGTCTCAGCGCTGAAAACGACTACTCTACCATCGTTATATAAGCTTTGGCCGTGACCATAAATTGGATTTTGCAGCGTTCTGGTGATCAGGTTATAGCCAAATAAGGCGTACTGACCTTCGTTAGGCTCGTAGAACGTATAGAGAAAATCTTCACCGTTTGGTGACTTTACCACTCGGTGTAGTTGTAAATTTTGGGCGTCATCGTCGAAGCTTTTGTATTCACCATTTTGCAGATAGTAGCCACCAGGGAAAATAATGCCATGGTCTTCTGGTAATTGAATACAGGTATGCGCAATTGCGTCTTGCCTTAGTACTTGTTGAGTTTTGCAGTTAAAAATAAGATGACGGGTTTGTTCTTCACGATAAGGCTTTATTTTAAGTAGGATTAATTCCCCTACTTTGGCATATTGAATATCAGCATCATCTAACGATTGGTGTTCATCATCAACAGGCTCTGAATATATGCCTTGTCCTTCTTCAGTATTGTTTTCAACTTTTAAGGTAATTGAGCCGCCAGTGGCTTCAACAAAAAGTGTATCTAATAAATTAAAATGCGGGTATTTACCTTGCTCTTGCTGTTCTCGTGATACCTTTTGCCATTCAAAATCAAAGTTGTCTGGCTGCTTAATGTCTCGCTCGCCACGATTATCAATATAGGTAACTTGTTGGTCTGCATCAATTCCCCAACGAAATACACGAATATCATCAAGGCGCTCACCAATTTGAAAAATGGCAAATACTTTGCTGCCTTGTCGATAAACATGCGCTAAAAATGTTTTTTTGTAATAAGTATAAAGTTCGTCAAAGTCTCGAACAAAATCAGGGCTTTCAAGAAAACTACCAGTGATAGGTAGATCAAGAATTTCAACTTCACCGTCAGTGTCTTTTATCTGGTGTAAGCTGAACACATCAGCAACCGTTATATTGCGTTTCAACCCCAAAAATACGTTGTAGCCAAAAAGTAAAGTGTTACCAATGGCAGCAATATCGCGCGCAATACAGTTATGTTCGGTTCGAACACGTACGCGAGCATCCACTTTCATTTCGGTAGAGCCAAATGTCGAAATACGTTCTTCATTCAGTTGTTTTATGTGTGTATTTAGATCGCTACCTAATGCTGATAGTCGACGCTGAATCAGTTCATACGAACCACCTTCAGCCACGGCTTGATTAGTAGCACTTTCCTTATCTGTCATGTAAAACTCCATGCAACTGATACACAGCTTATCTATATCGACAAGCTGCGTATGACCTACTGATTAATGAATCAACTTGGTATGATTACTTTACGTTTGATGTGCCTTGATTTCCCAAATTTAATAAACTTGCCAACGCACCTTTTTGCGTGTCGTCAGCGTTATTTAAAGTTGAGAGCAATTTGGCCATATTAAAGTTTTTCATGGTTTCACTGGTTTGCGAAGCGCCAGCAAGTACACCACCAAGATCATCCATAATGTTACGATCACCAGCTAAATGGTCTTTAAATAATTTTTGTACTGTTTCACTTTCATTAACTAAACCATCAATAGATTTACCGACAGTAATAGACTTCATAAATTGATTCAGGAATTCACCGTCTCCGCCCATAATATTAATATTGGCTTCACTAAGTGCTGTTGCTAG